>OGIO01001486.1_pt1 | contig 18938 bp, 18 predicted proteins | sample 1571841 | NCBI WGS metagenome assembly OGIO01 (sample SAMEA2582111, study PRJEB24529) | metagenome | biome: Human gut stool | place: China | collected 2011
TGCTCTCGGTACAGCGCAGCATACTCGGTATCGCGCGTGCCACTTTCGCCCACGCCGGGTAGATCCATCAGCGTCATATAGCAGTCGCCAACCTGCAGTCGAAAGCGCAGTGGCTCACGTGTACAGGCCGCGACATCGCTGACCGGTGATACCTCACTGGCAAACAGGGCATTGCAGAGTGAGGATTTACCGGCACCGCTCTTACCCATAATGCCGATTACTGGCTCGTAATGGGTTAACTGATTTATCTGCTGCAATATACGTTCAGACACCCACTGTGGCAGGCCAGCAAGCGATTGCTGAAACGACTTCAAACCTTCAGAATTGTTCATTAGCTACTCCTCTGAAAAATTATACAAAAACGGCAGAATCGTGAGATTCTGCCGTTAATCGGGTATGTTCAGAAGAATGATATCTATCTGAAAATAATTTGAATTAAGGTAAGCGACGAGCCACGGTTGCCTGTGATCCCAGTCCCTGAGTCGTTAGGTTATTCTGATATCCCTCATCCCCAGACCAGAACAGTGGATAAGGGCAAATTGCCTGAGGGAGCTATAGGGCATTGGGCAGCAAGGTTTTATAGTTGGATGGCATCAATTTAACGGTATAGAAACATCAGCCCATACGATGACTGTCTACGTTTAAGACATAAATTCTTGCTGTTACATAAGTATTAATGCTGATTATCATCAATTTGATTATAATCATGGCACTTTATGGATTACCGTATTAAATATTCATTTTTTCCCTATAGTGATGATTCATGCTTGGTTCCCTTTCTAAGCGGCTTGAGGACTTGAGTTTGGTCCAGCGCGAGAGGTTGGCCTACATCGATTTTCGGCTCTATTTCTTCGGTGAGATCGGACGCCCTGATCTGATTGAGCGCTTCGGTGTGGCTCCGGCAGGGGCGACACGCGATTTGGCTTTGTACCGGGAAATTGCGCCGCATAACATCACCTTCGATGGTAGCAACAAGATTTATCGCATCGGGCAGGAGTTCTCACCGTTGTTCGAGCACGCATCGCTGCGCGTTCTGTCGGCGCTGTCTCTCGGTTTTGGCGATGGCGTGAACGGCTCAATGCAGGCGCTGCTACCATGCGAATCCCCCGCAGCCCTAAGCATTCCCAAGATGGATGTGTTAGCCACGATTTGCCGAGGCATCCACGCTAAGCGACCCGTCGCCATCCGCTACTACTCGATGAGCAGCGGCGAGTCCGAGCGGGTAATTGTGCCCTTTGCTTTGGTTGATACCGGCATGCGCTGGCACGTCCCTTTGATCGCAAGAGTAGAGAGTTTCGGGATTTCGTCGTCACCCGCATCGAAGCACCAACATTGCTCGACGAGGAGCCACAAGCCAACGAACGACAGGATAACGACATCCAGTGGACGCGCATCGTCGAGCTGGATTTCGTGCCGTACCCGAGCGTTGAGCGGCCCGATATTATCAAGATGGACTATCGTCGATGCCACGCTGATCCACGCGCCCAGTTCATCCAAGAACCAGGACGGCAAGCGCGACCCGAAAATGCACCAGACCAAGAAGGGGAACCAGTATTACTTTGGCATGAAGGCGCACATCGGCGTTGATGATGAATCGGGGCTGGTACACAGCGTGGTGGGCACGGCAGCCACCGTGGCGGATGTCACCCAGGTCGACAAGCTGCTGCACGGCGACGAGAACGTCGTCTGCGCCGATGCCGGCTACACCGGCGTCGAAAAGCGCTCCGAGCATGCCGACCGAGAAGTGATCTGGCAGGTCGCAGCACGCCGCAGCACCTACAAGATGCTCGATAAACGCAGCGCCCTGTACAAAGCCAAGCGCAAGATCGAGAAGGCCAAGGCGCAAGTGCGAGCGAAGGTAGAGCCCCCGTTTCGCGTGATCAAGCGGCAGTTCGGCTACACCAAGGTACGTTTCCGAGGGCTGGTGAGGAACACTGCACAACTGGTGACGCTGTTTGCCCTGTCGAACCTATGGATGGCCCGCCGACATTTGCTGGCAAGCGCAGGAGAGGTGCGCCTGTAATGCGGAAAATGGCCGTCGCAAGGTGCTCGCGACGGCTGAAAGCACCGAAATGAGCGGGTGATCCGATCGTTTTTGATCGGTTCACCGCTTTCAAAATCAGCAGTGGCTGAAGTCAGCCGGAAATACAGGGCTACTTCAGACCATCCCTAGCTAGGGCTCGTAGTTCGGCGCAAGGCTGAAGTCGCTTGGCTGCTTCGCTGTGCAGATCCATGACCCACTTTCCATCAAACTCCCGGTTGTAGTTCCACAAGCATCTCGCGAGTCTTGCCGGCCCGCTCCACTAACAAGACCACAACATCTCCAACGTTCTTGTCGTCTAGCCGGGCCTGTAATGTGGTGACGTCGTCGACGGCGATACCGTCGATGCTGATAACGCGATCGCCGGGCACGATGCCGCCTGCGGTGACCTCGACGCCGACGAGCCCGGCCCTGTGCGCCGCCGAGCCCGGCGTCACGCGCAATACGAATACGCCCTTACTGCCGGTCAGCGCCTGCAGACGCGCGTTGATCTGCTCATCCACCTCGATGCCCAGTGCCGGACGGATGTACTTGCCGGTCTTTATGAGTTGCGGCACCACGCGCATGACGGTATCGACCGGCACCGCAAAGCCTATGCCGGCCGAGGCGCCAGACGGACTGTAGATGGCGGTATTGATTCCGATCAGCCGCCCAGCCGAATCGAGCAGCGGGCCACCGGAATTGCCGGGGTTGATGGCGGCGTCGGTCTGGATCAGGTGATCGATGGCCGGGCCGCCCGCTTCTCCCGGCAACGAGCGGTCGAGCGCGGAGACGATACCAGTGGTGAGCGTCCAGTCCAGGCCGAAGGGGTTGCCGATAGCGAACACCTTCTGACCCACCTTGAGGTCGGCACTGGTGCCGACCGGCACGGCCGGCGGGCGCTTGAAACCGACGCCGATCTTGAGCACGGCGATGTCGTGCGCGGGGCTCGTCCCCACCAGCGCGGCCTGGTAGTCGCGGCCGTCGGCCAGTTTGACGGTGGCTTCGGACGCGCCCTGGATGACGTGGAAGTTGGTGACGACGTGGCCGGCGTCGTCCCAGATGAAGCCCGAGCCAGTGCCGCGCGGCACGGAGAACACGTTGCGCGTCCAGACATCGCGTACTAATTGCGCGGTGGTGATGTAGACCACCGAGGCGCGCGATTTTTCGAACAGTTCGATGGTGGTTTTCTCGTCCGCCGCCAGATCGCCACGCGCCATCACGGTGCGTTCTGCTGCCTCGCGCGGACTGAACCATGCCTCGATGGCGGGCAGAAACTGCCACAGCAGCATGAGCGCGGCAATGCAGGCGGTGATGAAGAGCCCGCGCCGGACGAAGCGGTCCGGCGCGGGGCGTTGGTACGGGTCGAGATAGGCCATGAGACGTCTCCTGTTGATGGGCAATCAGCGCCACAGCCCGCTCGGGCGCCAGCGCGGTGGGCGCGTCGCCAAAGCGGATTCCGGCAAAAAATGGGGCGCGCGGAGTGGCAACGCTGATGCTGGCCCAGGCGCCAACGTCAGCAGGCGTGCGATGCGCTCTTGCGTTGCCGGACGCGTACGCAAGCAGGAGTGCTCGGGATTGCCCCATCCCGGCCATAGCCAGGCACGCCAGGAGCGGCTGACCCGCTCGATTTTTGCCAGCACGGACGCCAGCCCCTGCGGGTCGCCAGTCAGTTCCGCCGCAAGGCGGTCAGCGTCGAACTCACGCACGCGAGACAAGCCGAGCTGTGCGAGCAGGGCCAGCTGGGGCGATGCGGCCAATAACAATAGACCAGGCCAATAGACCTCCGCCGCGCCAACCAGCTGCGCGGGCAGGCTGAGCTGGATCGCGATCTGTCCCATAAGGGCCAGTAGGCTCGTGAGGCGACTGTCGGAATCCGCCAGCCCCATGACACGCAGATCCTCATTAGCGATGTGCGCGACCTCGTGCACGAGCACACCCGCCAGCTCGCGTGGGCTCAGGCTGCGCAGCAGGCCATCGGTGAGGGCGATCGATGCCTCCTGCTTCGATCCGGTGGCGAAGGCGTTGACGACGGCACTGGGCACATAGTGCGGCACCGGCGTGGCGGGCAAACCGGCACGGGCGGGCAGCTCGCGCAACAGGGCCCACATCTTGTGGGCTTCTTGCGGGTGCAAGGCCCGTACGCGGTACAGGCGCAAGCTCAGCGCCGACGCGGCTACCGGTTCCAGCAGCAACGCACCTGCAATGGCAAACAGCGCGAGCCACAGGCAGCCTTCCCCAAACGGCAGTCTCCCTGCTGCGGCTGCGATCCCGACCAGGGTCAGGACCAACAGCCCGGTCTGCAGGCGGTTGAGCCAGCGGTGTTGCAAGAGCGCCGTGCGCGGATCACTGGGATGATGACGGGTCATGCTCAGAGGTCTCGGCGGCGCGGTCGCCGCGCTTGCGCAGCAGCCAGTAGGTCGCACCCAGAGCCAGCGTGGCGCTAGCCAGCGCGGCTATCTTTGCGGGGCTCGCGTTGGAGTCGAGGATCACGAACTTGCGGGAGAGTGCGATCAGCGCGATCAGGACCACCGTCTTGACCTGGATGATGCTGTCCCGACGCAGCGCCACGCGCACGATGGAATGCTTGAACTCCATCGCGATCAAGAGCGTCATGATCATGCCGAACACGCTCTGGAATACCTCGTGGTCCAGGGGATTGAAGGCATCTAGAACCAGCAGCGTGAAGACGATGGAGATGAGCTGGAACAGCGACACCACGATGATGACGGCGATCACCGCCGACAGCACGAGCGCGACGACCTGCTCGAAGCGCTCGTAAAAACTCATGATGGCCAATTGGTCACGTAAGACCTGAAATGGGTTAAGGCGTGTTGATTTCATGACGATGAACTCCCTGGAAAACGGCTGCTGTCGAGACGGCGGCGCATTGCGCTGATGTGTCCTTCAATCAGCTCGGTCGACATGCCAAGCGTCGACATCACCTGTTCCGCCAGCCCAATAGCTGCGGCAAAGGATTGCTGATACACGCGCACGTTGGGCATGGCGCGAAATGCATCGGCCGCGGTCGTACTTCTGCATGACACCCACAAGGTCAGCGCCGGACGGTGCTCGGCAATCGCCTGGGCGATGCGCAACGCTTGCTGGGCATGGGCGAACGTCAGCACCACCAAGTGTGCATGCGTCAAGCCGGCAGCCAGCAAGGTATCGGGCCGACTGGCATCGGCATGGAACACCGGCGCGCCGGCGGCACGCGCGGCCTCGACCTTCTGCGCGTCCGCCTCCAGCAGCAGATGCGCCACGCCGGCGTGGCGAAGAATCTCGCTGACTGTCAGGCCAAGCTCGCCCGCGCCGCAAATGATGACATGGTCTCGATATCGCGTCGTCTGCGCGGCGATCTCGACTTCTTCAGCCTGGGGTGGCTGAATGACGCCGCCGGTGCGGCTCAAGAACCGGGCAAGTACATCGTGATGGCGGATCAGTAGCGGTGCCAGGGCCATGCTGAGCACCAGCGCGACCAGCATGGGTTGGACGACGGTCGCGGGGATCAGATGCTGCTGCAAGACCGTGCCCAACAACAGCAGGGCGAACTCGCCGCCGTGCCCCAACGCTATGCCCGTGCGCCAGGCATCGAGGGCGGACAGGCGCGTCGCCCGCAAGGCCAGCGTATTGAGCAGGATCTTGACCGGTACCAGCACCACCAGCCACGCCAGCACCGCCAGCGGTGCCGAAAGAATCTGTGCTGCGTCCAGTTGCAGGCCGATGGTCACGAAGAACACGCCCGACAACACATCGCGAAACGGCCTGAGGTGGCTTTCCATGTGGTGCCGGAAGTCGCTCTCGCCCAGCACCATCCCGGCGAGGAAGGCCCCCAGGGCGGCAGATACGCCGACCGCGTGCGCAGCGGCGGCGGCGGCCACCACCACGCACAAGGAGACGAGCACGAACGATTCCTCGTGGCCCCGCCGCGCCACCCAGCCCAGCAGGCCATGCAACAGACGGCGCGAGGCGAGGGCCGCTGCCGCGAACAGCAGCAGCACACCGAATACTTCGAGCAGCACATGCTCGATCTTCGGCGACTCGCCGCGCGCCCAGATCGCCAGCAAGGCCAGCAGGGGCACGCTGGCCAGGTCCTGAAAGACCAGCACGGCGATGGCACTGCGTCCGTGGCGGGTGGTGAGCTCGCCTTGGTCGGCCAGTTGTCGGCTGACCAGCGCCGTGGACGACATGGCCGCCGCAGTGCCGAGCAGCGCGGCGCTCTGGCCGGGCTGCCCCAGCCACATCAATAGCAGGATCAGCGGCGGGGCCACGGCGATCATCTGCAGAGCGCCCGCCATCAGCACCGTCCTGCGGGCGAGCCAGAAGTCTCCGAGGGAGAATTCCAGTCCGACCATGAACAACAGCAGCGCCACGCCCAGCTCGGACAGAAAGCTCAGCGTCTCCCCCGGCGCGATCACGCCGATGACTGAGGGGCCCAGTACAACGCCGACAGAGAGATACCCCAGCAAGGCGGGCACTCTGAACGCCGCCGTCGCCATCGCCGCCAGGCTGCAAGCCGCCAGCAGGATTAGCGTAGTGCCGAGCAAGCCCTGCATCGGTCAGCGTCCCACTTGCGTCGACGTCCAGCGCACGATGTCCTGCGCGCCCATCACGCCGGCCTGACGGGCGATCTCCCGCCCACCCTGGAACAGGGCGAGCGTCGGGATGCTGCGGATACCGAACTGCGCGGCCAGGTGGGGCTCAGCCTCGGTATTCACCTTCGCCAGCCGGATCCTCGGTTCGAGCTGGTGCGCCGCTTGCTGGAACTGTGGCGCCATCATCTTGCACGGCCCGCACCATGGCGCCCAGAAATCGACCAGCAGCGGCAGATCGCTGCGCTCCACGTGGCGCGAGAACGTCGCCGTGGTCAACTCGATGGGCTCGCCCGTGAACAAGGGCTGCTGGCAGCGGCCACAGTTGGGATGTTCCGATAGCTTCGCAGTCGGTACGCGGTTGATGGACTGGCAATGCGGGCAGACGAGGTGAAGATCATTCTTCATGGTTCGCCTCCTTGGACCACAGTGAGGCTGCCTCGCTTCGGGTCACAGACAATGCCGACCAATCAACGCCTTGGAGCCAATCGTTCCCGTTTTTGCTTACTCCGGCCTCTTCCAGATGAGCAGCGATGAATGCTTCGGCCTGCATGAGCCACCTTTGGACAGCATCTTCCTTACTAGGAATCAGCAGGATTTCAGAGACGCTGCTGGCATTCAGCCCGTCCACACGGATAAGCAGAAAAATGCGCCGCCACAAACGCGGCATGTCCTTCAGCAGGTCAAATGCAAAAGCGAACTCGCTCGACCGATCAATCAGCTCCTCCTGTTCCGCGATCGTTGCGACATCGGGATGCTGACTGCCAGCGAAAATATCGGCCAGCTTGAGTGTGTCATCGTGCTGATAAAATTCGAAGATTTCCTCTTCCACCATGGCCTCGGCCACGTCTTGGGCATCCGGTTCGACCGGCGCGTCCAGAGAAACGAATTCGCCAAATTGCCGGCTGCTTGCCACTTCGTTATCCAGGACGGCGAACAGATGCTTCAAAAGACCGGTGTAAGCCTCTTTTTCCCCCGGCACGGATTGCCATTCCACCTTAGCTCGGACAATCGCTTCATCCACCACGTCGCGCAGCGTCGGATAATCGCGCGGTAAATCGCCGACGGCCCGCAGATAAGCCAGCTCACGCCTTGCGACAGCCTCAAGTTTCGACAGTAGAGGCATTCGGATCACCTCGGCCTCATGGGCGGCTGATGCGGGTTTTGCGGCAATCCGCACCTTGAGCTCGCGCAAGCGCTCGCGTCGTGCTTTGCGCTTGATTTGATCCTGAGCATGCAGTCGGTCAAAATGCTTCTTGGCCTGACGGAACAACGACTGTGCGAGCATCTGCGCGAGGGGCGTCAGCTCGTCATGTGATGCAGTAACACTGACAATCTTTTTGCCGGGCAGGTGCATATAGCCACTGGCCAGAAATTGCCGCTTGATCTTGTCGCGATCAAGGACGATTTGAAGTCGCGCTGAATCTTTAGTGTGTTTGTCGAGCAATGGCTTGAGGGCGTGCTCGATCACATTTCCCAAAGCTCTCTGCCAAGGTTCATGAAACTCTTTGTCGATAGCTCGATAGCTATATTGTATCTGCATGTATGACTCCTTCGATGTCATTTCTATGGAGGCATGAATCGAGGATGCTCATATCCATAGATTTTGGTTTGGCACGCTCTTACCCCAGGCGCGTTTTGCGAAGACTCCAACTCAAGAACAAAAGCGTGACGCCATAGACTGCCGCATGGAAACCCAACAGCCAGCCTGCGGCCACGAATGACTCGACCGGACGGGTAAAAAATATCCACAAGACGATAGCACCAAGGATAATCGAGAGCAGTCCACTGAGGGCAAGCCAGATTTCACCCTTGATTTCCCGACGCAGCCGAACGGCGGCGGATATCTCCAGCACACCGGTGAAAATCGCCCAGAAGCCCACGCTAGCCCATAAAAAAGAAGCCAAGACTATCGTGGCGACCCAAGGAGCAACCAGGACGACGACGCCCGTAAGTATGCCGACAATGCCGCTGAACAACAACCAGCCCCAGCGCTCTTTTTTCTGGATATGGCGCACCGCTGCAAACAAGTTGAACGCGCCATTGACCAAGGAAAATGCGCCGAACATGATGGTCATGGCCAACAGAGCCGATTGTGGCATCCAGAACGCGAGGGCTGCAAAAATCAATGCCAAGACACCGCGCAGCACAAAAAGCCACCAATTTTGGCTCAGCGAACACAGTGCTTTGGTGGGGTCATCCGCATTGGAATTGGCGTTGGTGTCTGTGTTCATGCAATATCTCCTAAAGATCTATACAAAATAAAAAATCAAACACTCATGGGACAAGAGAGGGGGCGCTATGCGCCCCCTCTCCAGCGGTTTCAGAACAACCTGGACAGTTTTGCCTTGACTTCATCGAGCCAGCCTTTTCCGAAGCCTCCCCCTCCCGTCTTTTCCTTGATTTTCTTGAGTTCAGCGTACAGGGGCTCAAAGTCCTTCCTTTTTCCATAGCCCAGCAGTTCTGCCATTTCCAACTGCTGCCGGGCTTCGTTCAACAATGTCTCCAGGCGCTCATTGGATGCTTCGCTGCGCTGACCATCTTCTACCAGAGGCTCGGCGCGCTTCAGGAGCAGCTTCGCACGCAGGACGGGCAGCGGAAGCACGCTGCGCTCCTCGACCAGCGTGCTGAGCGCTGACTGCAGCGCGGCTTTGGCTTCTTCGATCTTGCCCTGATCGATCAGCGGCACGACTGCCTTCACGGCTGCGGGATAGGACGCCAAAGGGATGTTGGTGACCGTGATCACGATTTCACTGGCCAGCAAAGCCAGCACGTGGCGAGCCTGTTGCACCTCGCCATGTTTGAGGGCATCCAGCGCCTCGTCGGTCATCGCCTCAATGGTTTCCGTGTTGGCGAACAAGTCGTGCACGATGGTGCGCACATCAACGCCGGCCAGGGCGAGCGTGGGTTCGCGCGCGACGATCAGCTCCAGCTTTCCCGTCACTTCGGCCAGCGTTGCCAATGCGCGTGCAGTGTCCTTGCCGTCAAGTGCGGCCAGCGCTGATTTGGTCAGCGACAAGGCCGAGACTGCCTCATCGAGGACTTGTTTACGTTTGTCTGCCGCCTGCGAGTCCGTTTCTTTCTGAACCTCAGGCTGTACCTCCGTGACGACTTCAGGCTTGGACTCTGGACTGACAGGAAGGCTGCTTACCGCGGCCTGTTCGTTTTTTCCTTCGTTCGTCGCATTGGGATTCGGTGTTTGCTCATTCATGGTGATATGCCTCGTATGAGATAGTGAAAATAGGCGAATCTGTTGGGGCTGAATGCGAACATCGCGAGACTGACCGACAGAGCAGTCAGCCCCTTCATCACCTCAAAACAGCTTTTGGATGCGCGTCTTCAACTCGTCGAACCATCCCTTGCCGCTTTTGCCACCAGCCGACTTTTGCTCAATGGACTTCACCTGATCGAAGATGGGTTTGAAGTCCGCCTTCTTGCCATAACCCAGGATCTGCGCCATCTCGATCTCCGTGCGCACGGACGACAGCAAGGTGCTGAGCTCCTCGTTCTGCTTGGCATCGCGCCTGTCGGTCTCGGCCAGCTTTTCAGCTTTTGCCATCGCGGCTTCGGCCCGTAGCACGGGCAGAGGAAAGGCGACCGAGGTCACCACCAGCGTGTTCAGTGCTCGGGCGAGTTCCGCTTTGGCGTTGTCGATCTTGCCGCTGTCGATGAGCCGTGCGGCCGACTTGATCGCTGCCGGGTACGTTGCCATCGGAAGGTTGTCGGTTTGGATTACGATTTCGCTGGCCAGATTGGCAACGATGGGCCGGGCCTTTTGCACCTCGCCATCACCCAACAACTCCCGAGACAACTTGACCGCTTTCTTTACCGATTCCACGTTGGCGTGGATATCGTGGGTGATGACGCGTACATCGACCGGCGCCAAAGCAAGTTTGGCGTCGCGTGCCAATACCAGTTCCAGCTTTCCGCTGGCCAGTTCCAGCGCAGCAAGCGCCTCCTTGGTCTTCTTTGCATCAAGGAGGGTCAAAGCCTCCTGGGTCTTGGTGAGCGCCGTGATGGCGTCTTGAGTGAGCTCGGCACGCTTTTTATCGGCTTCCCGGGCGGCCTTGTCATCTACCTGTGGCTGTGCCGCCTTGGATGCGGCAGAGGGTGCTGCAGCACCTGGGCTAGAACCTGCCGCCGATTGGGCCAGAGCCGGTCCGCTCAGTCCGACGACGACCGCCAGGGCAAGTGCGGAGAAGGTGTATTGTGGCTGTTTGATATTCATGATCTTGGGCTCCTGATTGAAGTTAGTTGACTGAGATTTCAATCTGTTTCGGTTTGGCTTGCTCGGCCTTGACAAGCCGCACTTCCAGCACGCCGTCTTTCATGGAAGCCGTCACCTTGGTCGGATCAACGTTGTCAGGCAAGACAAAGCTGCGCACAAAGCGGCCATACGCACGTTCGATGCGGTGGAACTTCTTGCCCTGCTCCTCTTTTTCCAGTTTGCGCTCGCCGCTGATGGTGAGCACACCGTTTTCCGCGCTGACGCGCACGGCATCCTTGGGGACCTCCGGCAGATCCAGCTTGAGGAGGAATGCGTTCTCATCCTCGCTGATGTCCGCCATTGGTGCCCAGTCCGCCGTGGTCATGGCTTCGTTGCCGGTACGGGCGCCCTGTCGCTGGGGTATTCGTCCGAACATCGTCGCCAGGCGGTTTTGCAATTCATCCAGTTCCCGGAAGGGGTCCCACGGAGTCAATGCAGACATATCGGTTCTCCTTGAACAATGCCGACGAATTGGATGACGCACTGAACAGAGCCGTCGGTTTACTCTGAATGGCACCTACTACTGTTTTCAGTTCCGAACAAGTCCTTGAGTCAATTGACGGATATCGCTTTCGTCGAGCGTTTCCCGCGCCAGCAGCTCGCGCGCGCAGCGCTCCAGCACCGCGCGGTTGATGTCGAGAATCCGGTAGGCGCGCTCGAACACGCCCATCACGATGTCGCGGATAGCCTGATCGATGCGCGCCTGGGTCGATTCGGCCACCCGGCAACCGCCGTGGGCCAGTTCCGGTGTATCGAGAAAGCGGGGCCGCTGCGCCTCGAAGGCGATGTAGCCCAGGCCCTCGTCCATGCCAAAGCGGGTGATCATGTCGCGGGCGATGTCGGTGGCTCGCGCCAGATCGTCCGCCGCCCCGGTAGACAACTCGCCGAACACCAGCTTTTCGGCGGCACGCCCGCCCAGCAGTACGGCGATCTTGTGCTCGAGATCGGTACGCGTCATCAGGAAGCGGTCTTCGGTGGGGCGCTGCAAGGTGTAGCCCAGCGCGCCGATGCCGCGCGGGATGATCGAGATCTTGTGTACGGGGTCGGTTTCGGGCAGCGCCAGCGCCACCAGCGCATGGCCCATCTCGTGATGGGCCACGGTTTCCCGCTCCTTGGGATTGAGCACGCGGCTCTTCTTTTCCAGGCCCGCCACGATGCGCTCGATGGTCGCGGTGAAGTCCTGCAATTCCACGGCGGACGCACGGCGTCTCCTCGCCGCCAGCGCCGCCTCGTTGACCCTATTGGCGAGGTCCGCGCCGGAAAAGCCCGTGGTCAGTGCTGCTACCTGTTCGAGGCCTACATCCTGGGCCAGCGTCACCTTCTTGACATGAACCTTCAGGATGTCCAGCCGCCCCTTCTTGTCGGGCCGGTCCACCAGCACCTGGCGGTCGAAGCGGCCGGCACGCAGCAGAGCCTGGTCGAGGATTTCGGGGCGGTTGGTGGCGGCGAGGATGATCAGCCCGACCGAGCTGTCGAAGCCGTCCATCTCCGTGAGCAGTTGGTTGAGGGTCTGCTCGCTCTCGTCGTGGCCGCCGACGCCGCGCGTGCGGCCCGCACCCACGCCGACGAACATCTCGACAAACTCTGATCCGGAGATGGAGAAGAAGGGCACCGCCGCCTCGCCGGCAACAGCCTTGGCCAGCAATGTCTTGCCGGTGCCCGGTGGGCCGACCAGCAACACGCCCTTGGGAATGCGCGCCCCGAGACGGCCATAGTCCTGCGGATTCTTCAGGAAATCGACGATCTCGACCAGCTCCGCCTTGGCCTCATCCCCCCCCGCGACATCGGCGAACGTCACACCGGTGTTCTTTTCCACGAACACCTTGGCGCGGCTCTTACCGATGTTGAGAAACCCGCCCATGCCCTGCTTCTCGGCGAAGCGGCGGAACAGGAAGAACCAGACGCCAAAGAAGGCTACCGCTGGCAGGATCCACGACAGCACATCGCGCAGCCAGGTGCTCTCCAACACGCGGGCATAGGGCACGTCGTACTTCGACAGGCGATCGGCAAGATCGGGTTCGACCCTCGTTGCCACGATCGTCGTCTTGCCCCGGCTGTCCGGCGACTTCAGGCGCCCGGTCACCGTACGATCCGACACCAGCACTTCGGCCACGCGCCCCTCGGCCAGCGCCTTCTCGAACTCGCTGTAGGGCACCGGCTCGACGGTTTTCGCCGTCTGCCAGTAGCTCTGCAAACTCAACAACAGCAGGAGGGCAACGATCCAGTAGCCGGTATTCCATTGATTCTTTTTTTCCATGGGCTGTGTTCCTCGAAAGTCGAGTTGCCAGAGGATCAGGTGAACAGACGGGCCGCACCGTCACGCAAACGGATGGCCAGCGAGCGGGAGGGCAGTGCCGCCGCTGATGAGCAGCCCCCACGGCGTGGTCGACCGCGGATCACGCTTGTAGACGACCGCGTGACCCGCGGCCACGAACGCCACCGCGATCGAGGCCAGGGAGGCTGCCCATGCCAGGCCCTTGGGGTCGGACACGGCAGCCTCGCCCGCCATCAAGATGCGTCGCTCGCCGACTTCTTCTTGCGCGAGCCTTTGCCAGCGTCGCCGTGCGGCGTCTCGGTCGCCTTCGCGGCATCCGGCTGCTCCGGCTCGGTCGCCTTCGCGGCATCCGGCTGCTCCGGCTCGGCCGGGGTCTGCAGTGGCTCTTTGCGTTCGAACACCACGCGTTCGGCCTTGTCGTCCCAGCGTGCGCTGGCGTGATCGCCCTTGCCGATGCCGCCACCGAGCATCTCGCGCGCCAGCGCAGTTTCCAGCTCGCTGCGGATCAGGCGCTTGAGTTCACGCGCACCGAACTCGGGTTTGTAGCCTTCTTCCGCGAAATGGTCGATCAGCGTCTGATCGAAAGTGAGCGTCACGCCCTGGCTGGCGGCGCTGCGCGCCACGCGATCGAGCTGCAGGCCGACGATGTGGCGGATCTCCTCCTTACCCAGCGCATGGAAGACGATGATCTCGTCGATGCGGTTGAGGAACTCGGGCCGGAAGTGGCCGCGCAGCACGTCCATGACCTCGGCCTTGGTCTTTTCGTACTCCTCGTCGGCCGCCCCACGCGCCTTCAGCCGTCGCTGGATGATGTCCGAACCCAGGTTGGACGTGGCGATGATGATGGTGTTGGTGAAATCCACCACCCGGCCCTTGCCGTCGGTGAGGCGACCGTCGTCGAACACTTGCAGCAGGATGTTGTAGACGTCAGGGTGTGCCTTCTCGATCTCGTCGAGCAGCAGCACGCTGTAGGGCTTGCGCCGCACCTTCTCGGTGAGCTGACCGCCTTCGTCGTAACCGACATAGCCCGGAGGCGCGCCCACCAGCCGCGCCACGGTATGGCGTTCGCCATATTCCGACATGTCGATGCGCAACAGGGCGTGCTCATCGCCGTAGATCGATTCGGCCAATGCCTTGGCGAGCTCGGTCTTGCCCACCCCGGTCGGGCCCAGAAACAGGAAGGTAGCCACCGGTTTGCTGCCTTCGCGCAGGCCGGCGCGGGACAGCCGCACGGCATCGGCCACGGCACGGACCGCCTCGTCTTGTCCCACCAGGCGCTCGTGCAGCCGTTGTTCCAAGTGCAGCAGCTTTTCGCGCTCTTCCACCGTCAACTCGTTGACCGGGATGCCGGTCAGGCGCGAGACGATCTGCGCCACGTGTTCCGCCTTGACCTCTGCACTGCCGGAGGCCCGCTCCCGCTCCCAGTTCTCGACGAGCTTCTTGAGCTCGGCCTCCTTGGCTTCGATGCGCTTGCCGAGCTCGGCGGCCTGGTCGTACTGCTTGCGCGCGGCCACGTAATCCTGTTCACGCCGCAGCTGGTGCAGTTCGGACTCCAGCTCCTGCACGGCCACCGGCCGGGCCGTGGCCGACAGCTTCACGCGCGCGGCCGCCTGGTCGAGCAGGTCGATCGCCTTGTCCGGCAGGAAGCGCGCCGTGATGTAGCGGTCGGACAACTCGGCCGCCGCGATGATCGCGTCCTCGGAGATGCTGACCTTGTGGTGCGCCTCGAAGGTGTCGCGCAGGCCGCGCAGAATCATGATGGTCTGGGCCACCGTCGGCTCGGGCACCGTCACCGGCTGGAAGCGCCGCTCCAGTGCGGCATCCTTCTCGATGTATTTCTGGTACTCGTTCAGCGTCGTGGCGCCGATCAGGTTGAGTTCACCGCGCGCCATCATCGGTTTGAATACGTTGGCCACGTCCAGCCCGCCTTCGCCACCGCCCTGGCCGGCACCGACGATGGTGTGCACCTCGTCGATGAACAAAATCAGCTCGCCCTGGTGCTCGGTCACCTCCTTCAGCACCTTCTGCACGCGCTCCTCGAACTCGCCGCGATATTTGGCGCCGGCCACCATGGCGTTGATGTTGAGTTCCACCAGGCGCTTGTCGCGCAAGGTCTCGGGCACTTCACCCGCCACCATGCGCTGCGCCAGCCCTTCGACGATGGCGGTCTTGCCCACACCCGGCTCGCCGATCAGCACCGGGTTGTTCTTCTTGCGCCGGGCCAGCACCTCGATGGTGGTTTCGATCTCCTGCGCGCGGCCGATCACCGGGTCGAGCTTGCCGTCGCGCGCCATCTTGGTCAGGTCGCGCGAGTACTTGTCGAGTTCTGGCGTGTTGGTCGGCGTCTCAGCGCGTCCATCCTCGGCGCCCTTGCCGACCACCTTGCTGACCTGTTGGCGCAGCGCCTGCGGCGTCAGGCCGTAGCGGCGCAGCAGGTTGGCGGCCAGCCCTTCGCCTTCCTCGGCCAGACCAATCAGGAAATGCTCTGGACCGACATAAGAATGGCCGAGTTCATTGGAGGCCACGAAGGCGCGGCTGAGCGCATCCTTCACGCGCGGCGACACGCCGATCTCGCCCTCGAAGGGCTTGTCCCCGCGCTTGGCCTCAGACTCGATCTGCCGCTTGAGGTCATCGACCTTGATCTTGAACTGACCCAGGATGGTCTTGACCACGTCGCTGTCGGCCAGCGCCAGCAGCAGATGTTCGGTATCCACCTCGGAGCGGCCAAATTCGGCAGCGTGTTTGGCGGCCTCCTGCAACAAGGCTTCCGACTGTTCGCTGATGCGGCTGGCCAGCCCACTGCCGCGACGGCGCGGCGCACCCGAACCTGCGGCGGCGGGCTCGCCAAACGAGGCATCGACCACGTCATCGGTATCGGCGGCAACTGGCGTCGCGTCGTCGCCGATGCGGAAGAAGTCACTGCCGAGGAAGTCCTCGAACAGGCCGCTGCGCGAACCGAACAAGGCTTCCAGCGGCGAAACGGTGCGCTTTTGCTGGCGCACTAATTGCCGGTAATGGTCGTCGCACAACAGCATGGTGCTGTGACGACCGTTGAGATTGGCTTCCACCCGCACGGTAGCGGGTTGGCCGCAGACCTGGCATTGTTTTCTGGCCATGCTGATGCTCCTTAGAAGGTTGAAAAGGTTGAGGCGACGAGGCATCGCGAGCCGCGACACCTCGTCTCGGGCCGGGTTTTTCTTGTGACGAACGAGCCGGCGACGTCAGCCGTTGATCGGGATCGAGCGTCCCTGCTTCGGCGCGCTGACCTCGCGCTTGTCGATCGTGACCGTGAGCACCCCGTTCTTGAACGATGCCTTGATCGAATCCTGGTTGGCGTCGTCAGGCAGGTTCAAGGCACGCTGAAAGCTGCCGTAGGAGCGCTCCACACGGTGGAAGCCACCTTCCTTCTTCTCCTGTTCCTGGCGCTTCTCGCCACGCACCATCAGCACGTCGTTGTCGAGGGTGATCTGGATGTCCTTCTCCTCGACACCGGGCACTTCCAGGGCAATCTTGTACTGCTTGTCGGTTTCCTGGATGTCCAGGGCCGGCTTCAGCATGCCCGACCAATCGGATGGCCACTGCGGCATGTTCAACGCCGGAAAACCGAAGCCCCGGAATGCGTCATCGAACAGCCGGTCGATTTCCCGATGCAGTTGCAGGATCGGGCTGACTGGCCCGCTCGCCGCTGGCAGGTCATTGCGCTGCACCGGCAGGGAAGAGGCGGTCTGCTGCTCTTGCTGCTCGTTCTTGAACCAGTTCCAGGGAGCCAACTTCTTGAAATCGATGTCCATGTCATACCTCCAGAAAAATTGGAAAACGAGTTACTCAAGCCCTTTGCCTGCTGCGACGGGCAGTGCGCCCAGGCGACACGGGCTGCTCGGATGACTTCTGCTGTTCACGCTTGCGCATCACCTCCTTCTTTGCTCCGGCTCGGGTCTGATCATTGATGCACTGATCGATTTCACTTTGACGAAGCCGCCACGTCCCGCCCACCTTGAAAGCCGGAATTTCCCCGTGTGCGGCGAGCCGATAAAACGTCCGCTTGCCGACTTTCAAGTACGCAGCCAATTCATCGAGCGTGAAAATCACCTGTAGGTGCGCTTTCATCTCACCCTCTCCAATCGCGTCGCTTTGCGGTTCCGGCCAAGGAAATCCTTGCAATACTTTGTAATATTAGGCTTACCATGAAAAACTTCAGGAGTCAAGAGTGCAATGTGCAGCGTTCTCCCGCCCCATTGATGCAGGTCAACTGCTCAGGCAAGGCACAGGGGGGCGGCCTGATCAGGCAATGGACAGCGCCTGGCTCCTCAGCCTGCGTGTGCCACAGGCGCCTCGATCAAACACCGATCCTCACGTTGTAGCCGAGTGCCCGCAGCCCCTTGCTTGTCTGCATGTTCCTTGGCGGAAACTCGTCTGGGCGCGCCCAGACGACGATTTCCCCGAGGCTGCTCAGGCCAACGTGCGGAATTGCCCAGTCGTCGCTGCGGATCGCGTTCCAGAGTCGGGCCGAAACACTTCCGTTGCCCCAGACAACGTAGTTCAACAGTATCCGTCCGGCCAACACACCTTCCCGACACCGCCGCCGAAGGCCATGGCCCATCAAGCGGATTTTCCATGCGCCCTCAGCGCCGTACCTACAGCAAATCTTTCAAGGCCCAGGTCATTCAGGAGTGTTCTGAACCCGGTGCCTCCATCGCAAACATCGCCTTGGGCTACAGCCTCAATGCGGCTTTGTTGAATAAATCGAACTTTTGCTGAGTTGAAGGATCAGATCACGCATCCTCCCGACAACACAGACCATTCCGTGGCAAAGCAAAAGTTCAGAATCACCAACTGGTCCACCTACAACAAAGCTCTCATCAACCGTGGCTCCCTCACTTTCTGGCTGGATGATGAGGCGATTCAGGCCTGGTATGAGTCGGCAACGCCTTCATCACGGGGAAGACCTCAGCGCTATTCTGATCTCGCCATCACCACCGTTCTGGTGATTAAACGCGTATTCCGGCTGACCCTGCGGGCTGCGCAGGGTTTTATTGATTCCATTTTTGCCCTGATGAACGTTCCGTTGCGCTGCCCGGATTACACCAGTGTCAGTAAGCGGGCAAAGTCGGTTAATGTCAGTTTCAAAACGTCCACCCGGGGTGAAATCGCACACCTGGTGATTGATTCCACCGGGCTGAAGGTCTTTGGTGAAGGCGAATGGAAAGTCAGAAAGCACGGCAAAGAGCGCCGTCGTATCTGGCGAAAGTTGCATCTTGCTGTTGACAGCAACACACATGAAGTTGTCTGTGCAGACCTGTCGCTGAATAACGTTACGGACTCAGAAGCCTTCCCGGGCCTTATCCGGCAGACTCACAGAAAAATCAGGGCAGCCGCGGCAGACGGGGCTTACGATACCCGGCTCTGTCACGATGAACTGCGCCGCAAAAAAATCAGCGCGCTTATTCCTCCCCGAAAAGGAGCAGGTTACTGGCCCGGTGAGTACGCAGACCGCAACCGTGCCGTTGCTAATCAGCGGCTGAGCGGAAGCAATGCACGGTGGAAATGGACAACGGAATATAACCGTCGCTCGATAGCGGAAACGGCAATGTACAGAATGAAGCAGTTGTTGGGAGATTCACTGACGCTGCGTGACTACGATGGTCAGGTAGCGGAAGCTATGGCCATGGTGCGTGCGTTGAACAGGATGACAAAGGCTGGGATGCCAGAAAGCGTGCGTATTGCCTGAAAATCCAGCCAGCTACAGGGTCGTTCGCAAGAAATCTTATTTATTCAACAAAGCCG
>OGIO01001490.1_pt1 | contig 18902 bp, 15 predicted proteins | sample 1571841 | NCBI WGS metagenome assembly OGIO01 (sample SAMEA2582111, study PRJEB24529) | metagenome | biome: Human gut stool | place: China | collected 2011
TAAAATGGAAGAGAGCATAACCCTTCTTACTAAGATCAAGCAGACCTTCGACTGTGAAGGGCAGGATGTCCGGGCATATTCTCCGCTGACATTAGCCTACATCGGAGACGGGATCTATGAACTGGTGATTCGTACCGCGGTGGTCGGCCAGGGAAACCGGCAGGCCAACGCACTTCATAAGAAAACAAGTACCTATGTAAAGGCATCTGCCCAGGCAGCTATGATGGAAGCAATCCTTGAAGATCTGACAGAAGAAGAACTGGCAGTCTATAAAAGAGGACGCAATGCCAAGACGGTCAGCATGGCAAAACATGCGACCATGCACGATTATCGCCACGCTACGGGCTTTGAGGCACTGATGGGATATCTGTATCTGAATCATCAGATGAAGCGCCTGATCGATCTTGTGAAGCTTGGCATGGAGAGAACGGAGGGAATGCTGTGAGATACGAAGAAATGACTATAGAAGGACGCAATGCTGTTATGGAGGCTTTCCGTTCTGGAAAGACCATCGACCGCGTCTATGTGCTGAAGGACTGTCAGGACGGTCCGATTAACAGCATTTTAAGAGAAGCAAGAAAACATGATACTCTGGTGAATTTTGTGGCAAAGGAACGTCTGGATCAGATGTCAGAGACAGGCAAGCATCAGGGTGTGATCGCATCAGCAGCAGCTTATGCTTATGCAGAGGTGGAGGACATGCTGAAGCTGGCAGAGGAAAAGGGCGAGCCGCCATTCTTATTCCTGCTGGATGACATTGAAGATCCCCATAATCTGGGCGCAATTATTCGTACTGCGAACCTGGCAGGTGCGCATGGAGTGATCATTCCGAAGAGACGTGCGGTGGGTCTGACGGCAACCGTTGCCAGAACTTCTGCAGGTGCGCTTAACTATACGCCGGTGGCAAAGGTGACTAATTTAAGTGCTACGATCGAAGAACTGAAGGAAAAAGGTATGTGGTTTGTGTGTGCAGATATGGGCGGAACAACCATGTATGATCTGAATCTGACAGGACCTATCGGCCTGGTGATCGGAAACGAAGGGGACGGCGTCAGCCGCCTGGTGAAGGAAAAGTGTGACTTCGTTGCATCTATTCCTATGAAGGGAGAGATCGATTCCCTGAACGCTTCTGTGGCAGCCGGAGTGCTGGCTTATGAGATCGTGCGTCAGCGTCTGAAATAGCACATAAAAATTCTTCGAAAAAAATTGAAAAAAGTTTAAAAATTTTGTTGACATATGTTGGACGCTGTGATAATATAATCAAGTCGCGAGCGACAAGAACACGACAAGCTGCTGTGGCTCAGGCGGTAGAGCGTCGCATTGGTAGTGCGGAGGTCACGGGTCCGATTCCCGTCAGCAGCTTTCTAGTTAAGAAGCGGAGAACCTTGAAAATAAAGGTTTTTCGCTTTTTTCGTTACCTGAAAGAATCTGGTACGATTTGGTACGCAAGCCTTGCAAACAGCCAGTCTGATGTGCTATGATTAATCACAGTTTTAACCGAGGAGGATCCTGTTATGGAGAATGAAGTGGTATCTAAGAATTTTATTGAAGTTGAGATAGAAAAAGATCTTGCGGAAGGTGTGTATGACACAGTGCATACCCGTTTTCCTCCGGAGCCGAATGGCTACCTGCATATTGGACATGCAAAATCCATCCTGCTGAACTATGGACTGGCTCAGAAGTACAATGGTAAGTTCAACATGCGTTTTGATGATACGAATCCGACAAAAGAGAAGGTGGAGTTCGTAGATGCGATCAAGAAAGATATCCAGTGGCTGGGGGCTGACTGGGAAGATCGTCTGTTCTTTGCGTCCAATTATTTTGATCAGATGTATGAGGCAGCTGTAAAGCTGATCAAAAAAGGAAAAGCTTATGTGTGTGACCTGACTGCAGAGCAGATCCGCGAGTACCGCGGAACTCTGACCGAGCCGGGTAAGAACAGCCCATACAGAGACAGAAGCGTGGAAGAGAACCTGGAGCTGTTTGAGAATATGAAAGCCGGAAAATATGCGGATGGAGAGAAAGTACTCCGCGCAAAGATTGATATGGCTTCTCCAAACATGAATATGCGTGATCCGGTTATCTATCGTGTGGCTCATATGTCCCATCACAATACCGGAGATAAATGGTGTATTTACCCGATGTATGATTTTGCTCATCCTATCGAGGATGCCATCGAGGGTATTACACATTCCATCTGTACGCTGGAGTTCGAGGACCACAGACCGCTGTATGACTGGGTGGTAAGAGAGCTTGAGTATCCGCATCCGCCTCGTCAGATCGAGTTTGCAAAGCTGTATCTGACCAATGTGGTAACTGGTAAGCGTTATATCAAACGTCTGGTAGAGGACGGTACTGTGGACGGCTGGGATGATCCGCGTCTGGTATCCATCGCAGCGCTGCGCCGCAGAGGCTTTACACCGGAGTCCATCAAGATGTTCGTAGACCTGTGTGGTGTGTCCAAGAGCAACAGTTCTGTGGATTATGCAATGCTGGAGTATTGTATCCGCGAGGATCTGAAGATGAAGAGATCCCGTATGATGGCAGTGCTCGATCCGATCAAGCTGGTAATCGACAATTATCCGGAAGGTGAGGTTGAATATCTGGATGCAGCCAACAATCTGGAAAATGAGGATCTTGGCAGCAGACAGATTCCATTCTGCAGAGAGCTGTACATCGAGAGAGATGACTTTATGGAAGAGCCGCCAAAGAAATATTTCCGTCTGTTTCCGGGCAACGAAGTGCGCCTGATGCATGCATATTTTGTAAAATGCGTAAGCTTTGAGAAGGATGAGAATGGCAATGTGACAGTTGTACATTGTACCTATGATCCGGAGACCAAGGCAGGCAGCGGATTCACCGGACGTAAAGTAAAGGGAACCATTCACTGGGTACCGGCAACCTTTGCAGTTGATGCTGAAGTTCGTCTCTATGAGAATCTGATCGACGAGGAAAAGGGTGTATATAACGAAGATGGAACCATGAATATCAATCCGAATTCTCTGACTGTTGTACAGGCAAAGCTGGAGCCGGCATTGAAAGATGTACAGGCTTATGACAGCTTCCAGTTCGTAAGAAACGGATTCTTCTGTGTAGATGCAAAGGATTCCAGACCGGATGCGCTGGTATTTAACCGGATCGTATCATTGAAGAGTTCTTTCAAGCTGCCGAAGAAAGACTGATATTGCTATAAAATAAGATAAGAGGATAAGCCGAAGGAGTGAGGATCTTGCAGGAGAAACTTATGCTTCCTTCGGCTTTTTTATAAAATATGTACGAGATCACCATGAATCTGGATCCAAGATCCACGAAAACATTGTATGAGCAGATTTACGAATATATCCGGGATGAGATCCGCAAAGGAACGTTAAAGTGCGGGGAGCGTCTGCCGTCCACCCGTCTGCTGGCGTCTCACCTGGATGTGAGCCGGAGTACCGCCCAGCTTGCCTATGAGCAGCTGTTGTCTGAAGGGTATATTGAAGCCATTCCATGTAAGGGTTATTTTGTGTGTCAGATGGAAGCACTGTATCGACTGGATACAGCACCGGTGAAGCCGGAGCGGATAGTAGAGCCGGAACCCAATACATATCGCTATGATTTTACGCCAAATGGAATTGATCTGAAGCATTTTCCCTTTGCAGCCTGGCGGAAGCTGAACCGGGAAGTGCTGCAGCAGGATGAGAGTGATCTCTTTCTGCTGGGGGAAGCCAGCGGAGAATGGGAGCTCAGAGAGGTGATCAGTTCCTACCTTCATCAGGCCCGTGGAGTGCATGTGCAGCCGGAGCAGGTGATCGTAGGAGCTGGAAATGACTATCTGCTCATGCTGTTGTCCCGGATTCTTGGGATGGATCATAAGATTGCCATGGAGAGTCCTACTTATCGACATGCATGGGATGTGTTCCAGAAGCTTGGTTATGATTGTCGGACGATATCTATGGATAAGTCTGGCATGAACGTGGAAAAGCTGAAAGAGAGCGGCGCGGACATTGCCTATGTGATGCCTTCACACCAGTATCCACTGGGAATTGTCATGCCCATCAAGCGGCGGCAGGAGCTGCTGCGCTGGGCAGAAGAGAAGCCGGGCAGATATCTGATTGAAGATGATTACGACAGTGAGTTCCGTTATATTGGAAAACCCATTCCTTCCCTGCAGGGAAATGACCGAAGCGGCTGTGTAATCTATCTTGGAACCTTTTCCAAATCCATTGCGCCTGCCATCCGTATCAGCTATCTGGTGCTGCCGGAGAGCCTTCTGGAGACCTACAGACGGATCAATAATGTATTTTCCAGTACCGTATCCAGACTGGATCAGCGGGTGCTGCAGCTTTTTATGGAAAAGGGCTATTATGAGAGGCATCTGAATAAGATGCGAGCCCTCTATAAGAGTAAGCATGATGTGCTCATGAGTGAGATCAGGAAAATGCATGGAGTCAGACAGGTGCTGGGAGATCATTCAGGAGTTCATATTCTGTTGCAGATGGACGGTCATCTGACGGAGCAGGAACTGATCCAACGTGCCAGACAGGCGGGCATCAAGGTCTACCCTCTGTCCGAATACTGTGTAAATGAGGCAGATTACCCGCCGACGGTGATCCTTGGTTATGCGACACTTTCAGAAGAAGAGATCAGAGAAGGAGTCCGGCTGCTGGCACAGGCGTGGCTGGCATAGCGAATATAAAAGGAGCTGTTGCTCTATAGATGTGGTAGCATATCAGATGCTCATCTATGGAACAGCAGCTCCTTCCTGGAATCTTCATTATTTTTCAGTGCTGTCTTCAGCAACAGCGTCTTCAACTGGTTCTTCAGAACTCTCGGAAGTATCTTCAGCTTTCTCGGCGTCAGCCTTGTCAGCTTCTTTTGCTTCGTCTTCGAAGATCTCGGACTCATCATCAAAAGCTTCGATGCCATCGTCATCACTGTCATCATCTTCGTCTTCAAACAGCTCTTCGTCATCAAACTCTTCCAGCTCGTCATCGTGTAAGAAGAACTTGCGTACTACATAAACGGCTCCTGCCACAGCAACGGCCGCTGCGGTAATGGCTGTAAAAATCTTCACTGCTTTTTTCATAGAAAATTGCCCCTTTCTTCGTGCAAATTTATTCTACACTATTTTAATATAAAATGCGCTGCTTTGAAAGTACAAAATTATTAAATATTTAGAAAAATGATCGTGGGGGTTTGCAAAAATTGTACTTACAAGGTAGAATAACGTTGTATTTGGCAAAAATAAATCAAAAAAACAATGGAGAACATAGTTTATGATAAAATTGATCGTCAGCGATATTGATGGAACGCTGGTTCCGGAAGGAAATACAGATCTTAATCCAGAATATCTGGAAGTGATCAAAAAACTTACAGAAAAGGGGATCGTCTTTGCAGCAGCCAGCGGCCGCCATGCCAGCAGCATTCATGCGGTATTTCAGCCTGTCAGTGAAAGAATCTATTACGTGTCAGACAATGGAGCCTGTATTGAAAAAAATGGAAAAGAAGAGAGGGCGCTGTATCTTCCGGCAAAGGAGCTTCGCGAACTTCTGTATGAAGCCCGGAAAATGGAAGGGTGCTATGTGATGTTTTCCGCAGTAGATGGATTCTATACAGATGCGAAAGATGAAACGTTCAGCGAAGGTGTTCTGGGAGGCTACAAAGGAAATAAAAGTGTGGTAGAGGATCTGGAAGCCTACGTAGATAAAAGTATTAAAATGGCTATCTACTGCCCGAACGGAGCTGTGGATATCTATGAGGAAGTAAATAAACGCTGGGGCGATTGCTTCAGTGTAAATATTTCCGGGGACCGCTGGGTGGATATTAATTTGCAGGAAGCGACCAAGGGAAAAGCGGTTGCCTGGATTCAGCAGCAGACAGGTGCCAGTCCGGAAGAGACGGTTGTATTCGGTGATAATTTTAATGATATGTCCATGCTTAAGCAGGCGCATTATAGTTTTGCATCAGAACTGTCTCACCCGGATGTGAAAGCAGCAGCCCATTATCAGGTGGCATCCTGGAAGGTGGATGGTGTACTTGCAGTTCTGAAGCGAATTCTGGAAAATGAAGAAGCTTTTCTGGCAGTCCCGGAAGGAACAGGAAGCGACACTTCGGAGGTGAATCATGCAGAATAGAGGACGAAGAACCGGAAGACGTACAGTGGCTGCCATGGCGGCTGCAGGACTTATCATGGCTATGAGTGTCGGTCTGCTGACCGGATGTTCCGATACAAAGATCGTGGTCACGACAGGTCTTGCATCCAATGAACTGTTCCGGATCGGCAGTGAGACCTGTAAATTATCGGAAGCGCTGGTATATCTGTGCAACGAGAAAAATCAGTATGAAAATGTCTATGGCATCGAGATGTGGGACCACAATGTGGGAGATATGACCCTGGAAGAATACCTGAAAAATCAGGTGGTATCCCAGTTGTCCCAGGTGAAAAGCATGGTTCTTCTGGCAGATGAACGGGAGATCGCCTTGACTGATTCTGAAAAACAGAAGACAGCAGAAGCAGCAAAGGAATATTTTACTTCGCTTAGCGAGGAAGAAGTATCAGCACTGAAAGTCAGCCAGGAAGAGATCCAGACCATGTATGAAGATTACTGTTTGGCAGATAAGGCTTATGAGCAGATCACCGGTGATGAGGCAGTAGAGATCAGCGATGATGAAGCACGGATCATTCAGATCCAGCAGATCTTCGTGCCGGAGGAAAATCAGGCTAAGGAACTTAAGAACAAGCTGGACAATGGAGAAGACTTTGAGAGCCTGGCAGCCAATTATTCCAAGGCATCTCAGACAACCATCACCATTGCCAGAGGAGATAAGGATCAGACCTACGAAGAGGTAGCCTTTAATCTTGGAAATGACGAAATCAGCGATGTCTTTGCTGACAACAACGGCTATTACATTCTCAAATGCTTGAATACCTATATGGAGTCCGAATCCGAGGCAAATAAAGAAAAAGTTGCCCGCCAGCGAAAAACTGAAAGATTCCATGCCATCTACTCTGACCTGATGGAAGACACCATCTCCGAATTCCAGCAGAGAATGTGGGATAATATCAAATTCACAGATTACGACACCGTCACAACCAGTAATTTCTTTGAAGTGTACCAGGAATACTTTGAATAAGACTGCTAAGGACACAGGGTGGGGGATATGTAAGCTCGTATGACGTGAATCGGACATAGTAAGCATCGTGCATCGTCTGGATACGTACACATACTGTGTACGCACCAGCCGATACACAAAGCTCACTACGTTCGCTTCAAGTCACACAGCGTCTTACAATATCCCCCACCCTGTGCCTCGATCGCTGCTTCCGGCAACCACAAAGCTCTTACGGAAAAGGCATAAGCTCCTTGTCGCACTGGGTATGCCTGAAGGAGCGGGAAGAAACCTGTGGGACACAGTCTGGAACAAATCGTGTGAAAATCTGCAGACATGGCTTCTGACAAGGTGTAACAAAAACTAAAAAGCGCAGCTCATGGGAATGTGAAAGACGCTGTATGACTTGGAGCGGACAGGAAAGTTCTGCTGTATTGGCTGATGCGCACACAGTATGTGTGCGTAGTCAGACAGTATAGCAGGGCTTTTATGTCCGATACACGTCATACGAGCTTTCATATCCCATGAACTGCGCTCTATAGAATAGCTTATGGACGCACCTTGTCAGGAGCCATGTTCATAAGTTCTTATGCGATTTGGTGTGAATGAAAGTCCCTCAGTTTTACCCCAGCAGCTCCTTCAGGCATGCCAGCAGCTCTGTATTTTTATCAGGCATCATAAAGCAGAACCGGAAGAAGGTCTCATCTTCCATTCCGAGGAATGTGGAGCAGTCTCTGAGCATCAGTCCTTTTTTGATGGCATGGACAAATACATCATAAGAGGTCACGCCTTCTTTGAGAATTTTCACCAGAATGAAATTTGCATAAGGTTTGTAAACTTTCACGGTTTTCCAGGTCAGCAGCTCCTGATAGATTCGTTCACGCTCGGAGGAGATCAGGTCTCTGGTGCGGCGGATATAGTCCCAGTCATTGAACATATAGGAGCCTGCCAGTTCAGCCAGACTGTTGATGGACCAGGGATTCATCTGTTCCTTGATATTTTTCAACAGTTCCAGATCAGAGGTCATGGCATAGCCGAGACGAAGTCCCGGAGCGGCGAAGAATTTGGAGATGCCGCGCAGAATCGCAAAGTTATCAAATTCCTGCAGCAGACCTACGGAGCTCACACTGGTATCTTCCGGAGCAAATTCTGCATATGTCTCATCCACCATAAGGAAAATGTGATGTTTCCTGCAGCACTCCAGGACCTGTCTCATGTCATCCGGGGTGGTGGCTGTGGAGGTGGGATTGTTCGGATTGCAGATAATGCAAAGTTCTGTGCCGTCTTTTAATGTCTGGCAGAAATCATCCACATCCATCTGGAAATCCAGTTCTTCTTTTAATGCATAGTAGTTGACTTCGCTGCCAACTAATCTTAATTCCCGTTCATATTCGGAATAAGTGGGAGAAACGACCAGTGCTTTCTTCGGATGATGGATACCGATGAACAAAGAGATCAGTTCCGTACATCCATTTCCTACCAGTACCTGCTCTGGTTTACATCCGGCGTAAGAGGCGATATGCTTCCGCAACTCGGTATATTCCGGGTCCGGGTACGCAGTCAGCACATCAAGATGTGTGGCCAGTCCTTCTTTCATCTTAGGAGAGATGCCAAGTGGATTGACGTTGGCACCGAATCCGGTAATCTTTTCCTTTGGAATGCCAAAATATTTCTCGATCTTTTCCAGGTCACTGCCATGAAAATGTTCTTTTCCTTCTATTTTCTGTTCCATGCTTGTACTCATAATCTTATTTCCTTTGCGTTAGTCTCTGCCATGGTTGCGAAAGATAAACCATGGGTGTTATAATAATAATCAGATATCCTCATTATCACACGAAGTAAGCAAATTTGCAACGGGGGACACATGAAAGAGAAAATCATCGATTTTTCTAATGGAATATTTTCATACGACCAGGTGCGGCTGACCACAGAGCCGGAGCGGATCGAGATCGAGCTGGATCCGGGAAAAGGAGTCAAAGGGGATCTGATCGTCAGCTCTCAGGACGAGAGACGGGTGAAGGGCATGATCTTCAGCCGGGTGCCAGGGCTGACTTTTCAGAAGTTCTCGTTCTTTGGAAGAGCCGCAAGGCTGGAATATACGTATTATGCGGAGCATCTGCGGCCGGGAGAGACCTTTACAGAATCTCTCTGGATCGAATCCAATGCGGGAGAATATGAGATCCCGGTTAGCATAAGGATCCGTTCCCAGGAGCCTGCGGTGGAGAATCTGGAAGATCTGGCACTGCCGGAAGAGACTGAGGAGCCGGAAGAAAATGCGCAGGAGAAGCCTTGCAGGGGCAAAGGGCGCAGTGAAGCATGGCTGTTAAAGAGAAAGCGGGAGCAGGCACTGGCGGGTCTTCAGCTTTGTATGGAAAAATCAGAGCTTCATACCTGCAGCCGGAAGGATGCGGTAAAAGAATTCCGGACTCATGTGGATACATTGCTGGAGCTGGATCCGGATCATTCTGCATGGATGCTTCTGAATGCATGGGTGATGGGGCTTGAGAACCGTCAGGAGGAAGCCGGCTGGATTCTTCGCAAATATGAGAAGACCAGACTGTTTCAGCAGCGGGATGTGAGAACGAAGGAACTCTATCTCTATGTGAACAGCATTTATCGAAAAGACAGTCAGGTGACGGAACAGGCGGTAGTCCAGCTTCGGAAACTCTACCAGAAATACCCGGAAGACTGGATGCTCACATATTTTCTGCTGAAGCTGGATCCGGAACTGTTAAGAGACAAGAGAACCCGTTATCGGATCCTGGAGCGTCAGTATCGGATGGGTACCAGGCACCGTCTTCTGTATCTGGAAGCATGGAATCTGTTGAGTGAGGATGCAGCATTGTTTCAGGGGCTGGATGGATTTGTCCTGCAGATCTGTGCATGGGCATCAGAACATGGGCTTCTGACTTCCCAGATCGCATTGCTGGCGGCAGGGCAGGCTGTAAGGCTGAAGCGCTGGTCTCCGTTGGCTGTGCGTCTGTTGAAGGGATGTTATCAGAAGGAACCCTGCAAGGAGACCGTGGGAGCTGTGTGTGCGGTCTACATCCGCGGACATCGGACAGACAAGGAAGCTTTTGGCTGGTACGAAAAAGGCGTGGAGCTGGATGCCAAGATCACCAATCTCTATGAGTATTTTATTTATTCTCTGCCGGAGGATTATGACAAGCTGCTTCCGCGGCAGATTCTGTTGTATTTTGAATATCACAACACATTGACCAGCCGTCAGAAGACTGTGTTCTACAGCAATCTGGTGCGATTCGGAGCTATCCGCAGGCCGGAGTACGAGGAGCACAGAAAAAAGATGCAGGAATTTCTGCTTCAACAGGTCAAGGAGCGTCGGATTAATGAAGAACTGGCGTGGCTGTATGGAAGGTGTCTGCTGCCGGAGACACTGGACGATGAAGAGCTGACGGCAGTGGCGGAGCTTTTATTTACCAGAAAGGTCACCTGTGAGGATCGGAGGATCCGTCAGATAAAAGTAGTGCATGCGCAACTGGAGCGCCCTCAGATCGTGCCTTTACAGAACGGAACTGCCCAGGTACAGGTCTATACGCCCCGGGCGAAGGTCATTCTGATCGATGAGGCGGGTCGTGAGCATGTGGGAACAGTAAAATATAACCTGAAACGGTTGATGATCGAGCCGCGATTTCTGCAGATGTGTCTTATGCGTCTGAAAAATAACCGGGGGCTGAACATCTATCTGGTGGAGGGCGGAGTGGAAGGCCGTCTGACCCATGATAATGTGGATGCTGCTTATCGGCTTCTGGAAGATCAGGGCTTGAGTGAAACATATGCGCAGCAGCTGAAGCTTAAAGTTTTGGACTATGAGAAGCGTCACCGGAGACTGGAGCCTGGAAAAGAACTGGACGAGCGGCTGGTCATTGAGCATCCGGAAAAGCTTTCCAGAGAAGATCAGGCTGCCTATCTGGAGATCCTGATCTATGTGAGAAAGGATGAAGAGGCATATGCTCTTCTGAAAGAGACAGGATGTAAGCTTGTAGATCCCCGTTCTCTGTTAAAACTTCTTCAGCGTCTGCTCAGTGATGAGAGAGATACAAAAGAGCACCTGCGACCATTTGCCAGAGAGGTGTTCAGAAAAGGTGTTTATACAGAGAAGATCGTGGCACTCCTGGCAGAGGAGCTTAAGGGAAATACGGAAGAGCTTCTGAGATTGTGGAAAGCGGCAGACCAGTTTGGACTGGCATTGCCGGAGCTGGAGGATACTTTACTTGCACAGTCCCTGTTTACGGAGCATATGACAGAAGAGGTGTTCCCGGTATTTCAGCAGGTGGATGACCGAGGTGGAGATCCGGTCATGATCAGCGCCTGGCTGAATTATATGAGCTGGAAGGATTTTGTGAAAAATGAGCCGGTGCCGGAAGGATTTTTCCAAAGTCTGGAACACCATCTTATGTGGGAGGACCATCTGTGCACGGTGGCAGAGCTGTCGGTGCTCAGGCAGTATTCGGCACTTCTGCTTCTGACGGATGCTCAGAAACGGCTGGCGGGAAGACTTCTGAAGGAACCGTCTATCCGGCGGACACGGTTTGCGTTTATGGATCAGCTGGTTCCGCTGACCGATGAGATTGAGTATCAGGATGCAAGGACAGTCCTGGAGTATCGTTGTGATCCGTCTCATAAGGTGATCCTTCATTATGTGCTGGAATATCATGGAAAGCGGACATTTGATTATATGACGGTACAGTTGTTCCCGGTCTGCGGAGGTATCTTTGTAAAATCCTTCCCTCTGTTCTACGGGGAACGGCTGACCTGGTTTTTCACGGAGGAGAAGCCGGATGGAACGGTGGTCTCCACCGTATCAAAGACGCTGGAACAGCAGCAGGACTGCGAGGACAATAAGACCCGTTATGAGAGACTGTGTCGGATGCAGAGGGCATTGGACCTTCATCAGGAAAAGGCACTGCGCCGGATGATGGCAGAATATGAAGAACTGCTGGAGATCACGCAGGATGGATTTCGGGCAAGGTAGCGGAGGAAGAGAGCGATGAAGATAACAAGTGGACGGAATCCGCTGGCAGTGGGAGTGGATTACCGGGAAGAATATCCAAAGGTCTGCTATCAGTCGATACAGATGAAAGAGGCTCAGCCGCTGCCCCTTGATTTCACAGGACAGACAGGTCGGTGTGCCTGCTTTCGGAAGGTGCTGTCCGCGCTGAAGCGCTTTGCTGTCAAGGAAGAGATGCAGGTATCTCTGGTCCTTCCGGATATGGAGAAGGAGACGATTGAGCAGTATATGCAGGAAGCCTGTGAAGCAGGATTTTTAAGAGAGCAATTACAGATCTTAAGCGAGACCCAGAGCGTGGTGTCCTTTGTGATGGAGCAGACACCGGACATCTGGCAGCACCGGGTCTGGCTTCTGGAATTTGACACAGATGAGATCAAGGCTACCTGGCTGGAAGTGAACCGACGGGCCATGCCCATGCTTGTGAAGGCTGGAGAGCCGGAATACTGGCATGTGGGAACTCTTCTGGAAGGAAGCCGGGACGAAAAGCTGGCACAGCTGGCCAAAGAGCGGTTTGGAGGTGGCCCGGTGTCGGCAGTCTTTCTGGCGGGAACAGACTTTAATGCCAGAGATTATAAGAAAAGCCGGGAAGAGATCTGTTTTCACCGGAGAGTCTTTCTGGCGGAACAGATTCATGCCAGAGGTGCCTGTGTAGCAGCAGGGGACCAGAGTGGAAAGAAAAAGTATTTATTTTTAAATGAACAGACGCTGCTTCACAATGTGGGGATACGCAGTATCAAAAATGGAAAAGAAGTGATCTACACGCTGATCAGTGCCGGATGCAGCTGGTACGATGCGGGCTGTCACACAGAAATGCTGCTGCGGGGAGAAGATCATATTTTAGAATTTTACTTTCAGTCCATGATGGGTGGAGATCCGGTGAGAAAGCGGTTCCAGCTGACGGATCTGCCTGCAAGACCGGATGGAGCTTCCAGAGTACTGGTCGAGGCGCATTTTACAGACCGGTACCGCTGTGAGGTGAAGGTGACAGACCTGGGCTTCGGCGAGTTGTATCCCGCGTCAGATCTGTACTGGAAGGAATCATTTTTGATGGAAGAACAGGAGGACGGTCATGGCACTGGTAACGATCTGTAAATACCGCAGGGCAAAGACACCGTATTTTCTGGAACAGGCGGGTCTTAATATGTACAGTCTGGAAGAACTGGCATGGTTTTTGTATCACAATATCTGTCTGGCAGAGCCGCAGATGTTCGATGACCGTCTGTGCCGCTGGCTGGAGGAAGAGATCGGATCCTCAGAGCTTGCCAGAAGGATCCGCAATGGGAAGGAGTCTGGGACGAACTTTCAGAATCTGGTGATCTCCGTTGTGGGAGCAGTGGATCTGTTTACCAATCAGGAACTGGCAGAGCTGGGGGAGCAGCTGAAGAGCCTCGGTACTATGCAGGAACAGGAGCGCTTAAAGCTCCGGGCGGATGGACTTCTGAACAGCCGCAACGAATGGGCGGCAGCGGAAGAGTATCGAAGAATCCTGCGGATGCATCAGAACACCCGGCTTGGCGTAGAGTTCTATGCGGCAGTATGGAACAATCTGGGAATCTGCTATGTGCGGCAGTTCCTGTTTGAACGGGCAGTGAAGTGCTTTGAAACGTCCATGCAGTTCGCTCCTCATGAAGATACAAGAAAATACAGGGAGCTGGCAGAACAGCTGGCAGCAGGAAAACGTCCGGGAAATGGAAAGAAAGCGCGCACATCGGAGTCTGATGACACGGATCCTCAGAAAAAACTGCTTCGCTGGGAAGAAGATTACAGAAGTCGTCAAAAAACTGGTTGACAATTATAGAAGTGCTTGCTATAATTCATTCATATTTGATTGCTTTACCATGGTAGAGTGGTAGCATACAAAACGATCAACAGGAGGATCTATTATGAAAAAGTTAGTAGCACTTATGTTAGTAGGAGCCATGACCGCAGCAATGGTGACTGGTTGTGGAAGCAGCGCAGATACATCCGCATCAACTGATGCAGCAGCAGAGGATACAGCAGAGGCAACAGAGGATACTGCAGAGGCAGCAGAAGACACAGCAGCAGATGCTAAGAGCGATCTTGCATATGTAAAAGAAAAAGGAACTCTGGTAGTTGGTATTACCGAGTTTGAGCCGATGGATTACAAAGATGAGAATGGCGAGTGGATCGGATTCGATGCTGATATGGCAAAAGCATTCGCAGAGAGCCTTGGTGTAACTGCTGAGTTCCAGGTAATCGACTGGGATAACAAGATCCTAGAGCTTGAAGGAAAGACCATCGACTGTGTATGGAACGGAATGACTCTGACAGACGAAGTTACCAGTGCTATGGAGTGCACCAATGCATATCTGAACAATGCACAGGTAGTCGTTGTTCCGGCTGATGTAGCTGATCAGTATCAGGATGAAGAAAGCCTCAAAGACTTAAGCTTTGCAGTAGAGGCAGGAAGTGCAGGAGAGGCTGAGGTAAGCGCTCTGGGACTGAACTATACACCGGTATCTTCTCAGGCAGATGCTCTGATGGAGGTTGCTTCCAAGAGCTCTGATGCAGCAGTGATCGATTCCCTGATGGCAGGTGCTATGATCGGTGAGGGAACCGGATATGCAGATCTGACTTACACCATCGGTCTGAACAGCGAGGAGTATGGCGTAGGCTTCCGTAAAGGCTCTGATCTTGCAGCAGCACTCAATGATTACTTTACAACCAGCCTTGAGGATGGTAGTATGGAGAAGGTTGCAGAGACCTATGGAGTACAGGCAGCACTTATCAAATAAGTTCTGTTTGAAAAGAAATGAAAACCATTATGGCAGTGCAGTCGGAACGTAAGCGAAAACTGCACTGCTTTCGTGCGTAATAAACAAGAGAAATAGGAGAAGGATTTACATGGAACTGATATTACAACAGATGCCGATCGTTGTTCATTCACTGAACATCGGCTTTTTACAGACTTTAAGGTTATTTTTGGTGACGCTGATCGGCGCGTTCCCGCTGGGACTTATTATTGCATTCGGTTCTATGTCACAGTTTAAGCCGCTGAGTTATTTTACCAAAGTGATCGTATGGATCGTGCGTGGTACGCCGCTGATGATTCAGCTTCTGATCATCTATTATTTTCCAGGGCTGGTTCTTGGAAAGACGATCTGGGGCGGCGGAGAGACAGGACGTTTTATGGCGGCTGCTGTATCCTTTATTTTTAACTATGCCTGCTATTTTTCTGAGATCTACCGTGGGGGGATCCAGAGTGTGCCGAAGGGACAGGAAGAAGCAGGACTGGTGCTTGGCATGACCAAAGCACAGATTTTCTTTAAGGTAACCTTACTGCAGATGATCAAGCGGATCGTTCCGCCCATGTCCAATGAGATCATCACACTGGTAAAGGATACCTCACTGGCCCGTATTATTGCACTGCAGGAGATCATCTGGGCAGGACAGGCTTTCATGAAAGGTTCCCAGGGAATCTCAGGAGCCATCTGGCCGCTGTTCTTCACGGCAGTTTATTATCTGATCTTCAATGGTGTTCTGACCGTTCTGTTAGGACAGCTTGAGAAGAAACTGGATTATTTCAGGTAAGGGAGGGAGAAGAAGATGCCAATTCTGGAAGTAGAACATATTTGCAAATCATTTGAAGGCACGGAAGTGCTCAAGGACATCAGCTTTTCTCTGGAGAAGAGCCAGGTGCTCTCTATCATCGGTTCTTCAGGAAGCGGTAAGACGACACTGCTTCGCTGCCTGAATTTCCTGGAGAGACCAGATGGTGGAATTATCAAGGTCAATGGAGAGACTTTGTTTGACGCTGCACAGAAGTCCTCCACTCAGGAAGCAGAGATCCGTAAGAAGCGTCTGCATTTTGGACTGGTGTTCCAGTCATTTAACCTGTTTCCGCAGTATACAGCACTGGAAAATGTTATGCTGGCCAAGGAACTGCTGGAGAAGGAACAGCCGGATTATAAAGTGAGAAAGAAAGAGATCCACGATGAGATTGAAGGACAGGCCGTGGAGCTGTTGAAAGATATGGGACTTGCTGACCGGATGGGTAATTATCCCCATCAGTTGTCCGGCGGACAGTGTCAGCGTGTGGCGATTGCCCGTGCCCTGGCCCTTCGCCCTGATATTCTGTGCTTTGATGAGCCGACTTCCGCGCTGGATCCGGAGCTGACCGGTGAAGTCCTGAAGGTCATCAAAGGACTGGCAGATCAGAAGATGACCATGATCATCGTTACCCATGAGATGGCATTTGCCAGAGATGTGGCCAATCAGGTCGTATTTATGGATAATGGATTTATTGTGGAACAGGGTACACCGGATCAGGTATTCGGTCATACACAGGAAGAGCGGACCAGACAGTTTTTATCCAGATTTAATCAGAGATAGTTTAATTGGACTGGTTTTCTTATAAATAAGTTACAATTTATAAAAAATTCTAATCAAAATATTGAAATTCCCATTGTCGCAAGTTATACTATTCGCGTACAACGCAGATTTTTTTATAAAATCGGACAGGAAGGATGACAGCGGATGGAAAGTACGAAGGTTTTTGAAATGGAAGAAGATCTGAATGGACTGCATGAAGAGTGCGGTGTGTTCGGTATCTATGATTTCGATGGAGGCGATGTGGCCTCATCCGTATATTATGGACTGCTGGCACTGCAGCACCGTGGACAGGAGAGTTGCGGAATCGCAGTAGGAGATACGGACGGACCCCGTAAAGTGACGACCCACAAGGGCATGGGACTGGTCAATGAAGTATTTACCCCGGAGATTCTGGAAGGAATGCATGGTGATATTGCAGTGGGACATACCCGTTATTCCACGGCAGGAAGCAGCACCAGAGAGAATGCACAGCCGCTGGTCCTTAATTATATTAAAGGTACTCTGGCAGTTGCCCACAATGGTAATCTGATCAATGCACCACAGCTTCGGCATGAACTGGAGTACAGCGGAGCAATTTTCCAGACAACCATTGATTCTGAGGTCATTGCCTATCATATTGCCAGAGAGCGTGTGAATGCAAAATCCGCAGAAGAAGCAGTTGCAAGAGCCATGGATAAGATCCAGGGAGCTTATTCTCTGGTCGTTATGTCTCCAAGAAAGCTGATCGGGGCCAGAGATCCTTACGGATTCCGACCGCTCTGTATTGGTAAGAGAGATAACACCTACATTCTGGCATCCGAGACCTGCGCTCTTCATACGATCGGCGCAGAGTTTGTCCGTGATGTGGAGCCGGGTGAGATCGTCAGCATCTCTCCGAAGACAGGAATCGTCTCTGACAAGAGTCGTTGTCTTCCAAAAGAAAAAGAAGCACGTTGTGTGTTTGAATACATTTATTTTGCCAGACCAGACAGCCATATTGATGGCATCAGTGTCTACAGTTCCCGTATTCAGGCAGGTAAATATCTTGCCATGGACAGCCCGGTGGAGGCAGACCTGGTGGTAGGTGTCCCGGAGTCTGGTAATGCAGCGGCATTGGGATATTCTCTTCAGTCAGGAATTACTTATGGAACCGCATTTGTAAAAAACAGTTATATAGGAAGAACCTTTATTAAACCCAAGCAGAGCAACCGGGAATCCAGTGTGCAGGTAAAATTAAATGTTCTGAAAGAAGCGGTAAATGGAAAACGTGTGATCATGATCGATGATTCCATCGTCCGTGGAACCACCAGTGACCGGATCGTGAAGATGCTTCGGGATGCGGGAGCCACAGAGGTGCACATGAGAGTCAGCTCTCCGCCATTTCTGTATCCGTGCTACTTCGGTACCGATGTGCCGGCCCGTGAGCAGCTGATCGCTTATAACCGGTCCGTGGAGGAGATCCGTCAGATCATCGGAGCGGACTCCCTTGCCTATCTGGAACTGGACAGATTGAAAGATATGGTGGATGGACTTCCCTGCTGCAGCGGATGCTTTACCGGAAAATATCCGCTGGATCCACCGAAAGAGGATATTCGCGGCGACTACGAGCGCTAGCACTGTGGATATAATTAATTTAAACAAAACAGAAAGGAACAAAAACATGAGCACAGACAGATATAGCAGTCCGTTATCAGAGCGTTATGCCAGCAAGGAGATGCAGTACATTTTCTCTCAGGACATGAAATTCCGCACCTGGAGAAAGCTGTGGATCGCACTGGCAGAGACCGAGAAGGAGCTGGGACTTCCGATCACACAGGAGCAGATCGATGAACTGAAAGCCCATGCAGAAGATATTAATTATGATGTGGCAAAAGCCCGCGAGAAGGAAGTTCGCCATGATGTTATGTCCCATGTTTATGCATATGGTGTACAGTGTCCGAAAGCAAAAGGAATCATCCATCTGGGGGCAACTTCCTGTTATGTAGGAGACAACACAGATATTATCGTGATGACCGAGGCACTTCGTCTGGTCCGTAAAAAGCTGATCAATGTGATCGCTGAGCTTGCAAAATTTGCAGATGAATATAAAGCACTGCCAACTCTGGCATTTACTCACTTCCAGCCGGCACAGCCGACCACGGTAGGTAAGAGAGCATCCCTGTGGCTCAACGAGTTCTGCATGGATTTGGAAGATGTGGAATATGTATTAGATGGTATGAAGCTTTTGGGATCCAAGGGAACCACAGGAACCCAGGCAAGTTTCCTGGAGCTCTTTGACGGAGATCAGGAGACCATCGACAAGATCGATCCTATGATCGCTAAGAAGATGGGCTTTGAGAAATGCGTACCGGTATCCGGTCAGACTTACTCCCGTAAGGTGGATACCAGAGTACTGAATGTACTGGCAGGAGATCGGAAGAGCGTCGTGTAGGGAAAGAGTGTAGATCTC
>OGIO01001491.1_pt1 | contig 18886 bp, 10 predicted proteins | sample 1571841 | NCBI WGS metagenome assembly OGIO01 (sample SAMEA2582111, study PRJEB24529) | metagenome | biome: Human gut stool | place: China | collected 2011
TCTGATTTTTGGCTACCTTAACCCACCGTCTAAAGCCAGTGGGATTGCGGTAGCCTTATTTCAAATTCAGTCTCTGATTCAAATCTTCATCAATCACTGGATCAGAGGACTGTATGATTCCGTTTGATTTGTATGTAATTCCACGCAGTGTACTTTCATCACAAGGATTTACTTTTATTGCATCGTTTCCTTTTCTGGCATCGCAGGTCAGTTTTTCTTCGCACCCGCATCCTCTATTTCCAGAACAGACTGCAAACATATTTTTATAGTCCAAACCTTGTCCAATATCCAGCTTATCATCTGGATTTCTCGGCAGCCAATGTTCTATCGTAACCGCAGGTACACCGCTTGGGAGATTTCTGCTTTCCGGGTTCTCTGCCCTTTTTTATCCTGATCATGGCATTTTACCTCACATCTGTTCCAACTCAAGACGCACACGACACGCATTGATTTCCGGATCGTTATTTCCTATTTCTTTTTCCAATTGCCCAATAATCTCCTCTGCCATCTTCCATTCGCCGCTATCCAGTAATTCATAAAATTTTTCAAATAAAAATCGAATGATATCCGGTCTTGAAGAAACTTCCATCACTTCTCTTAAAATGGTATTTGCATCTTTACCATATGTTTCATCAGTTGCATTGATAACTTCATTATTTCTGAGAATCACAACAGATCCTTTTTTCACAGAATTAATCACTTCCGGTGCATGTGTACTGACGATAAACTGAACTTTAGGAAATATATCCATCAGATCTTTCAAAATTCGCTTCTGCCACTTTGGATGTAAATGCAGGTCCACTTCATCTATCAAAATGATCCCTTCTGTTTCCACTAATACTTTATTCAGTAACTGTGGATTAAGAATAGCCATTCGATATGCAATATCTGCAATCAGACTTATCGTACACTTGTATCCATCACTCAGCTGAGAAACGGGCATCCTCACATGTTCTGTCCCATCAAAATAAAGAATATCTATTTCACCCGTATCCAGATTGAACTGTACTTTTACATCTGAATATCCTGTAACCAAAGCAAAGATCTGTTCCAGTGCCATTTTAACTGCAACAAATTCCGGAATTTTTTCTTGTCTCTGAAGCTGCTGATAAGTCATTTTTTCAAACCATTTCATCATCAGCTTATCATTTGCTGCACCGTCAAGGCTGTCTATATATCCATTGCTTCTGTTATTTTTTTCAAAAGTATCATTCTTTTTCTCACGATGCTGTGCCCAGAGCCGTCCTGTCCCATAATACGAAATAACAGGTAATTTCAGCTCTCGATCCCCGTTTCTCATTCTCTCCTGATACTCTTCTGCAATTGATGTAAGCTCCTTTGCAGATGCCAGCCCTCCTCTGCCTTTTGCAGATTTAAGACTTCGGCTCCACGTTATATCCTTTCCATCCATTTTACCTGATGCTGTAATCTCAACCGGAAATTGCGGCTGAACATCAATGGTACTTCCCAGATCATAATATTTATAATGAGCATCACTCTTCTTGATCCCATAATTTGTGAGTCCATCCATCGCTGCCGTCAAAGTACCCGCTGCAATTGTGGCAGCCTCCAGAATCGTTGATTTTCCTGCCCCATTATTTCCAACGACCACCGTAAGTCGGTTATTAAATTTTATTTCTATATCAGAAAAGCACCTGAAATTATGGAGAATCATTGATTCTAGAAACATATTTTTGTCCTCCTGTCCTTCTGCAATTTCAGTAAGGCGTATATAATATTATTTATCATATTATATTATGCTATATATTTTTCATTTTATGCTCATGATAACACAAAAATTGAGATTTGCACATAGAAAAACGCAACAAGCGTTTCACTGCTGAACAAACCATAATTTCACTTAGTGAACAAATCTTTTAAAAAACTTTCTATCTCTTCCGAACTGCTAAATATTTGTTCCGTCGATAAATTTTCACAGAAATCAAAAAACGAAAAAAGCAATCCCGTTTCTTCCAGTACAAGATGAAGCTGCATCTGTTTTTCCGGAACAATAAATTTCAGAATACCATATTCTCTGCTGACGCACAGGTAGATTTCTGCATCAAAATCCCCCACCGGCTTCTTTAAAATACGGATATTTATTCCATTGTCTGAAAAAATTAAATCTTTTATTAACTGGATACGGTCATCCATTTCCAGTGGATCATACAATTCTGGCGGCCATTCACTGATTATTCCGGTTTTCAGAAAACGCTTTATCCCTTCCAGTGACGTAACATACTGAATATCTGAGCATTTGATTTCTTCCCCATAAGTGTAAAGCGTCTGAATCAGCTTTTCCCTTCCCGGAAGCTCTTTTTTCAGATATTTTTCATAAATTTGCTCTGTCAGCACCGGAGTCAGACATGGTGTCATCTGAAAACTCTGCACCTGAGCTTTATTTTTCAAAATTTTACCGGTAACTTCAAACTGTTCATCAAGATCTGTAAGACGCCGAATCATCGGTTTCGACTCTTCGAGACATTCTTCAAAAATCTCCTCGCAAATCCTCAATATTTCCGGTTCTGCCGTTATGTATCCTTTTTGCATATCCGCAGTTAAAATGCAGGCATACTGTGATGATAAAACCATATATGGAAACAGACCAAACTTCTTCTCCTGAACCGGAATCTTACTGTAATAATACCAGGTATTATAATCATAATTATAATTGTAAAGTGGCAGCACACACCGCAGACAATCCAGATTATAATTCTTTTTCCTATATACGTTTTCCGGATTGCTGCTCAGACATACGATATGATCAATACGGGTATTACAGGCATAGTTTCCATGTACAGCCAGAATACTGCTTAAGGAATTACTTTCCGGCTGGATCATAAGCCGTAAATGCCCATCCTTTTTCCGACTTTCTTCTCCGATCAGTCGAAACAAAGCAGCATCTATTTCATATCCTCCCCGAAGAGGAATACTCTCATTGTTGAGTATGCAGAATTTTGCCGGTTCTCCCTCCGTCAGGGCTGTTACATTAACGTTACTACTGAGAATTGGCTCAGTAAAAAATTTCTGGACTTCCTTGCGTCTGTAATAATTATCGGATCCCTGTGCAGATATTTCATATGCTTCCCAGAGCTTTTCTTCTTCTGACGGAAGCAAATGCATATATTTTGCTGCTTTTTCCACAATCTCCCTTCCCGGAAGATTTCTTTGACCTTTGAGAATTTTGTACATATTCGCCCGATCGTAACCACAATATCTGGCAAAGGTCTGTATTTTTACATCTTTTTCTTTTACTAATGCTGACAGTAAATTTGCAAATTCATTCATCTTCTCACCCTTATCGTTTGTTTTAATTTTGAAACTATAGTATAACTTTTTCTTATGCAAACTGCAACACCAGAAAAGAAAAAGCACAGCCGGAAATAACCACAAAAAATACAGCCTACACTTTCGCATAAGCTGTATTTTTCAAAATTATTTTACCAAGAGTCCGTTCTCTTCAATCCAGTTCCGGACATCTTCTTCTCTGACTTTAAGCAGTCTGGCAATTCTCTCGATATCTATGCCATCTTCTACCATAGAAAGTGCGGTTTCCCTGGCTTTTTTTAATTCCCCGTGTCTAAATCCGATTTCTTCTCCGCATTGAATTCCACGCTGATATATCGCTTCTCCAAATCCTGTCATTGTCTTTACATCCCCCTTCATTGCTGCATCATATGCTCCTGTGATACTGGATATATAGATATTTTCTAAAATTACTCTGTGATTTTGATACCGCTTCATCAGATGTTCTTATCGACAGAAATAAACAACAGCAGTAGATGAATCTCTCCACCTGCTGCTGTCTGCTCACTCACACTACGCCCTATTTTTTTATCTTCACGCTCTTTGCCTGACCTTTTCCTTTCAGAATCTTCTGGTAACTTTTCAGTTTCTTTTTCGGTACTTTGATGACCGCTTTCTTATAGATACCTTTAAATGCATTCTTTCCGACAGATTTCTTTGTCAAAGATGTAGAGGTAATCTTGATCGTTTTCAAGTTCTTGCATCCTGAAAAAGCATTTGCACCGATTGTTTTGATGTTCTTTCCAAGAACAATTTTCTTAAGCTTTGTTTTCTTCTTAAATGCATTTTTACTAATTCCAGTCACCTTAAAAGTATATTTTCCATCTGTACTTTTAATGGTTGATGGCACACTGAACGTACGGTTTGTTTTCTTGATTGGTCTTTCCAATGTTACCGCATTGTTAGCTGCTTTTCCTGTCTTTGTAACGCGATATACTGCTGTTTTTGTCCGAATCTTATCACCGATTTTTGGAATACGATTCTGCTGTGTCTTGTTGTCACTCTCTATTGGCGTTTTCACATCTGATTTTGTTTTAATAGTGGCTATCAATTCCCCTGATTCATCTGACAATGTTAAACTGCCCATTTGACCTAAGTCATAATCTTTTAGTGTATAACGGAATCTTCCATCTCCTGCTGCCTGTTCTTCTTTTCTGGAAATAATATTATTTTTCTTATCATATTTCACTGTTTTAACAATGACTGATTCTTTTTCTTCCAGCTCATACATTGAAAGAATAATGTCTGTTTTTCCATCTTCCGAATCGCACATATGTACACTTGCACTATCTTTATATTTTTCTGACATATAAACATAATACTGCTCTGGTATTTTTATTTCTTTTAAAAATTTAGCTGTAATCGTTCGATCCTTTAAAGCTGTAAAACGATAATTCGGCTCATATGATACCAACATATCGTTCTCATACCATCCGTCAAATCGATAACCATTCTCAGCAACTTCTGTCAGTTCAACAGAATCACCTTTTGCATATGCTCCGCTTCCTAAAATCGCACCGCCATCTTCCACGTTCCCTGTAATTTCTACATTAGCAGTTTTATCCTTTGCATCTACACATTCCGTTGCAAAAATACGCTTTCCATCTGTTTGTATCAATGGATCTGTTTGTATGTTGGCTACATTATTTGCTGATGTCACTATTTGTTCGTACTGAATACCTTTACTCAACGGTATATTATAATAATTCTTTCTTCCTACCGCCTCACCATTCTCATATTTTTCAGTTACATAATTCAAATATCCTTCATCTGTTCCGGTAAGCCTGAAAGTCACTGCTATATTTTCTGGAACATAGACTGTTTTTACATCTCCATTCAATTCAATATAAATACTCGGATCGTAAAAAACCACACCATCTATTACCGAACCCAGTAACTTACCCGTATTATCATAAACTTCTACATTGACCGGACACTGTATATAATTTTTCCAGAAATACTGTAATTTATCTGCCCATCCCATATCATCATAAGTATCCTCATTACACATATAATCAAACAGTGCACTCTCCAGTGCTTTCCGGCTCTTTTCCAGCATTTCCATCGCTTTCTTAACTGCTTCTTTTTTCAATTGCGGATCTGTATATTTCAGTTTTGTAATTCCCTTATACATATCCCGGACTTTCTCATCCTTTAATTCTTCTATCAGCTTTCCCGGCGTTTTGGCAGATATAACCCCATGGATTACATCATAACCTTTTTTTACGTCAACGATAACCGTTGCAAGTTTTCCATAACCTTTCTGAAGCAGATATTCCATATGATCTTCTAATTTTTCTTTCACCATATCAGCAGCTATATTCCCTATTTCCGTTTCATCTAAAAAGCACTGCCAGAAAGAAAGTGCAAATTCCTTATACATCTTTTTCGTTTCTTCCGATAAATCTGCAACAAACTGTGTCATCGCCGCACTTACTGTTTTATTGTCGCTGCAAAACGTTCCTTTATAGCTTACATAACTCTGACCGGATTTGGTGATCTCTACGCTTCCGAACCTTTGAAAGAAAATCCCTGTCCATTTCAATTTTACAATATATCCATTTTTTCCCGTTTCTTTTATATTTCCTGTGCTCTGCTTTACAGAATCCAAAATTTTGTTTATGACCTTTGCTTCAATCTCAACAATTGATTCCGAATTATCAATATCCAGTTTTATCAGATTTTTCTCCACGCCTGTCTGCATACACTCTTTTAACAGATCATACAACACTTCATAAGCATCATCGATCGCCTTGTCTGGTGTGTTCGCATCAAACGTAAGTAATCGACTTGTTTTCCGCCCACTTGCGGTCTCATCATAGCTTCTTAATTGTTTATATATATTTCCCACGGACTGCACATTTCTGTAATCTGTCTTTGCTTCATTTTTTACCGTGTTGTAATAATCATTGGCTGTTTTCGCGAATTCCCTTGCTGCACTTTGTACTTTTCCAGCTCTCGTTCGTTCTTTTTCTGTCACACCATAAGCATCACTTTTAATGACACCTGTATACAAAAAATTACTTTCACCATTTTTTTCGTCCATGCTTCCATCCGAACATACGGTACCTGCATATTTCCATAAATTCGACGCAGACAGTTTTAAAATCATGGTCGGACGCACACCTCTGTAACCATAATTAACAGGATCTCCCGTAATATATCCATGTTCATGAATACCATTTCCTCCGTCTCGAAGCCAATACCAGCACGTACCGCCATTACACTCATTATCATTTACATTATGGGTACAGATTCCCATCGCCTTTGCATAGGTACTGCTCAGACTTTCTCTTCTCGGATCCAAACTATTCTCATTTGAAAAACCATAAGATTCATTGATTGCTTCTTTTGAAGAAAGAAGCGTTACCCTATCCATACAATTACGTTCATTCGCATAAATGGCTGAAATTTCGTTCTGCTTAAAAGCAGTATTTAAAAATCCCCTATTTTGATAATCTTTATTATCATGATTTTTGTCTCCTGCATATCCATTTAACCAGCTTCGGATTGTACACTGTTCCCATTCTGTCGTACCATAGGTCCAGTTATATGGCTGACTGTCTAATGTTTTTTCAGAAAGCACGAAAATTTCATCATCATTCTTGCCCAAAACTCTCCACTTAATAGAGTCATATTTAAAATAATGCCATTCTACTTTGTCCCACTGATACCAGCTATAATAAGAACTCGTATGCTCCGTATTCGTAGCATCCTGCTTTCTTATTCTTCGATACTTATCTCCATCAATAACTATTTCATTTTTACTGTCCCATCCAGACATACTTTCCAATTTCTGATACAATTTATCATCTTCAATCACATCTGTCTGAGGATTATAATATCCCTCGTCAATTGCATCATAACTTGCTGCATTTGCAACCACTTCTCTCTGTGGATAGCTGCCAAACCAGATACAGTCCCAAGTTACTTTTTGCCCTGAATCCATATTGTCATCTTTTTCAATACGTGGATTTTGCAAGGTTACAGACGCCGCTTTTACTTCTTTTTGCGTTGTGGACATCGATACCAACGGCACTGCTGTCACTATAAGTACCGCTGATAAAATACCAGCCAGCATGCGTTTTCTCTTTGTTCTTTTCATATGTTTCACCTTTCCTTTCTTTACTTTCCATTCCTTTTTCTGATTATTGAATCTTTACACTTTTTGCCTGTCCTTTTCCTTTCAGAATCTTCTGGTAATTTTTCAGTTTCTTTCTCGGTACTTTAATGACCGCCTTTTTATAGATACCTTTAAATACATTCTTTCCAACTGATTTCTTTGTCAGGGATGTGGACGCAATCTTGATCTTTTTCAAGTTCTTGCATCCTGAGAAAGCATTTGCACCGATTGTCTTGATATTTTCACTGATCGTTATGGTTTTCAGTTTTTTATTTCCTTTAAAACAGTTCTTTGCAATGGATGTTACTCTATAAACTTCTTTGTTTATAGTCACAGTTGCCGGGATCTTAATATTTTTCTGTGTTTTAGATAGCGTTTTCTGGTATTCTACCGTTTTAACTGCTCCTGTAGCTATTATGCGATATTGTGCCTGACCTGTCTTTATGATATCTCCCACTTTCACAGAAGTAATCTGCTCTTTCTGTGAAGATGTATCCGGTTTCAAGGTTGGTTTCTGTGAAGAAATTTCACTCTCATCCGTCTATGCCTTTTCTGTTACCTTAACCGAAAATTGAACAGACACCTCTTCGTTAACAGCTTTTGCAGTTATAACCACATTTCCCGTTTTGATCCCTGTGATGACTCCATCCGCATTTACAGAAGCTACATCTGAATCAGAAGAAGTCCATGTAACTGCCTTTGCGGATGCATTTTCCGGAAGAATTGTAATATTTACTCTCTTCTTTTCACCCGGCTTCAATTCTAAGGTAGTTATATCCGTTCTTATACCCGTTACTGCAACATACTCCTCAGATACCGTCTGGGCTATGTATTCTTTTTCTATATCATCTCCCTTTTTCAATATGCACTCTGTACGGTTTCCGGAAGTATCAGGGATTTGTACACTGTTTCCTGTTTCTACCGGAATATTTTCTATTTCTTTCTGTACTACATTTCCATCCTTATCAAATGCTGAGAAATAGTAATCTACACTTCCTGTGTCCGTAGCTTCGCATTTCAGTGAATATCCCTCATCTGCCGGAAGTCTGATAATCTTCACATAATCATCTGCTACTGGATTGTAAAAAACATTATAGTAAATATCGCCTGTATAACCTTCTGTTTCTTTTCCGTCATAAACTCTTTCTACCATTTTTCCGGCAGCATCATAAATTTCCACATCTACCGGGCAAGCTACCACAGATGTAGAAATATTTTTCAGTACCCCTGAGTTTTTCAACCATTTTTCATTTGATTCCAATGTTGCTGAAATCTCTTTCGATACAGTATAAGCCCGCTGCCAGCTTGTCCCGGCAAGGTTCATCATTTTCTGAAGACTTTCTTCACCAGCCATACGAGTCTTCAAAAGCATATAGTATGCGTACACGGTCTTTTTCGCATATGTATTTTTCTCTGCTGTCGTTCCTGTCAGATAATTTAACCTGTTCTGTACCATCCATGCTCCAATATAATGACCGATATAAGCAACACAACGCATATTATCCTTCTGTTTCTGCGTATCATTAATTTTAAAAATGATATTGTAAATTCCAACGGAGAATTTATAGGTAGTATTAACCAGTGCACCCCATGGGATAGCATCTATCAAAGTATCCAGTACTTTATCTGTTACCATTCCACCAAATGTATTTTTAATGGATTCAGAAGCATAGGAAAATGCTCCCATGTATCCTCCATGTATTACACCATAAAGATCATCGGCTGCCTGACTAACTGCCAGGAATGGACAATTATCTCTGATATATGCCAGCATCTCTGAATACATTTCATCTGTTTTCCAGAGACGTTCTACATTATATAATGCATTGATGGTATCTTCTGTCATGGACAGTATTTTCGTTCCCGTATCCAGCCATTCCAGTTTTTCTGCCAGACTGTCCGCTAATTTTGCAGATTTTTCAAAACTCTCTATGCATTTTACTACTTTTGATTTCTCGCCCAATCCACACTTAATCTTTAAATATAAAGAAATTGACGAGTACTCTCCGTCTATAAAAAACTGTGCTATTTTGTCAGGAACACATACCTCCGACAGATATTGTATTTCCTCACTGTTCAGACCATAGTCGATCGCATACGCCCAGTTTGCCTGCTTCAAAGTTTTTACATAAATATCAGCATATTTATGGGCAGTTTCCACATCCTCCAACTCCTGTGTTTTCTCACTCTGTTTCTCCAGAAGTGCGATCAGAATATCTCTTGCCTGCTCTCTTGAAGTAGCTTTGGTAAATATTTCCCTCCATCCATCGTTACCGCGAAAGAGCATATTAGACCATGATTCCGTCAATTTAAATCCGAAATCACTGTCAAATGTGGCTACTGCCTCAGAATTTGCAAAATGCTTGTCTTTTGCAAGATAGTTCATTGCACTACTTGTCCCCTGATCAAGGAGCCATTTATCAAGCGTTGTGGAATAATCAATACCACTGCTGTCATTTTCCTCTGAACCAGAAGTAATCTCTATTTCCTGTTTCACAGTCGTTCCATCTGAAGTTTTTCCGATGAGCGTTGTCTTGCCTGCCTGTTTTGCCGTAATCATAATCCTGCTGGAAGCCCTCCAGACCGTCTGATCTCCCAGCTTCTCCGGAGCCGTCGGCATAACCAGCAGACCATCCGTAATTGCAAGCTTTCCACCCTCATCTGTCCAGGAAAGACTGTCTACCATCTCCTTTAATTTGCTTTCTGATTCTGCATAAAGAGAATATGGCAACTGTTTTTCATCTCCAACCTGGAATGTATCCTCAGACAAACTGCTGGTATCCAGTTCCATCTTCGGAACAGTTTTACTGTCTGATCCGCCTCCCGGTGTTTGGCCGGAACCACCGCCACCGCCTGATGCCGCCTCTTCCTTTACCGTTCCATCGGAGCAGACCGTTCCCGCATAAGACCAGAGATCAGAAGATGAAAGATTAAGATTCAAAGCGGGACACACACCATTATCATTATCCCTCACATAACTACCACTACGGTCAACGTAACCGTTGTTAGCAACCTTCACCGTATACCTCGTACAATCGCCCGGCGTGCGGAGCCACCAGCAGCACTTTCCATCATATCCTGCTCCCTCACCGTGATTGCTCCACACTCCCTTTGCTTTGGTATACGTACTGCTCTTTCTTCTTCTCGCCTCATCGTATGTATCATACGATTCTGCAAATCCGTAAGAGCTGGCTTTTGTGCCATAAACCTCCTGCTCGGAGAGCAAAAATATCTTGTCGGTTGTGTTATTGCCGCCCTCTGTCCCATATTGCAGATTATCTGCATTTTCCACTTCGGTTGTGCGGATTGCCTGCTGCTGCACACTGGTAAATGCATCCTGCAAAAAGCTGTCATTGCGGTAATCCTTCTGCGGTTTATTTTTTTCCGGACCATATCCATTGAGCCAGCTTCGCATACTGCTGCTCTCCCAGGTGACACTTGTCAAATTGTTATTGTACATCTGGTCATCCAGTGCCAGGTCTGCCTGAAGGAACGCCTGACCGCCTGCGGTACTTAAAACACGCCATTTGATCGGTTCATACCGGAAATAATGCCAGGAAGTATTGTCCTTCCATCTATAATAGTGCCTGCTCGCTGAGTCTGTACTGCTGAAAATGGCATCCTCCTGTTTCATACGGCGGTATTTGTTTCCATCCAATAGAAGCTCATTGTCGCTCCATCCACTTGCCGTTTCCAGCTTCTGAAACAGAGCGGCATCCTCGATGATATCCGTCTGCGGATTATAGTAATCTTTATAGATCGCATCGTAGCCTGCTGCATCTGCTACCACTTCCCGCTGTGGGTAGCTGCCAAACCAGATACAGTCCCATGTGACCCTCTGCCCTGCGTGCATACTGTCATCTTTTACAATACGCGGATTTTGCAGAGTTACCGATGCTGCTTTTACTTCCTTTTGTGGTGTGGTCAGCGATGCCAGCGGCAGTGCCGTTATAGCAAGTACTGCTGACAGCATACCTGACAATAGACGTTTTCCTATTACTTTTTTCGCATACTTCATTTGTGTATTTCTCCTTTCCCTAAGCCATTGTAATATCTCTCCTGTCAAAAACATTCTCTTCTCTATATTTTATAAGTCTTCTTTTTTCCCAACAAGATGTGTCAGATTTTGTGGTCTATTTTTCTCTGTTTTTCAAACACTTTCGCTTTATATATCGCAAATGCAGTTGTTATTCATACCTCTTTTCATTATCAATTAAAATTTGAACAGGAGCAAAGATAACTTTTACAAATCATCTCTGCCCCTGTTTTGAATCATCTATTGCTCCCAATAACTATTACTTTCACTCACACTACGCCTTATTTTTTGATTTTCACACTCTTTGCCTGTCCTTTTCCTTTCAGAATCTTCTGGTAACTTTTCAGTTTCTTTTTTGGTACTTTGATGACCGCTTTCTTGTTAATACCTTTGAATGCATTCTTTCCGACGGATTTCTTTGTCAAGGATGTGGACGCAATCTTGATCGTTTTCAAGTTCTTACATCCTGAAAAAGCATTTGCACCGATTGTTTTGATATTTTTACTGATCGTTATGGTCTTTAGTTTTTTATTTCCTTTAAAACAGTTTTTTGCAATGGATGTTACTTTATAAACTTCCTTGTTTATGGTCACAGTTGCTGGGATTTTGACCGTTGCCTGTGTTTTCAAATCTGATTTTTTATATTCTGCTGTTTTCACTGTCCCTGCTCCAGTAATACAATACTTTGCATTTTGTACTGTCACAACATCTCCTTGCTTAATAACAGATACTGAATTATTTTCTGAAGAATTATCTGGTACAGAAGGATTTGATGGCTGTGGATTTGACGGTTCTGGCTCTGTAGGTTTTGATGGTTCTGTAAATCCATAATGAATTGTCGCCGTTTTTAGAATATCATTATCATTTTCAACAATTTTTATCGCATCCCATTGTTCTTTTGTTCCCGGATAATAAATATCTTTCAGATTATCGCATCCAACAAATGCTCCATATGCAATCACTTTTACCTTTGCTGGTATTGTAATCTGAGTCAAATTGATACATCTCGCAAATGCATGCTCATAAATACCTTCAAGAGTAGAAGGCAACTCTATCTTTTTCAAATTTGTACAATGCATAAACGCACCTGCTGCAAGCTGAGTAATGCCTTCCGGGATTACAATATTTTCCAATGCACTACACTCCGAAAAACAGTCCATAGTAACGGATTTCAGATTTTTGGAAAGTTTTATCTGTTTCAAGCCACTACATCCCGAAAACGCCCAGTATCCCATTTTTGTAACACTATCCGGAATCACAATACTTTCAAGATCACTACAGTTTGCAAAGGCGTTCCGTCCAATGACCTCCACACTGGACAAAATTTTTGTTGTTTTACATCCTACTATCAATGTATTACTCTCTTTTTCAATAATAGCATTGCAATTGCTGCGGCTATCATACACAGGATTTTCCGAATCCACAGTAAGATATTCTATTCCACTACAACCTTGAAAAGCACCACTTTCAATATTTGTTACTGATTTTGGAATTTCTATACTTTTTATGTCTTTGCATCCATAAAAAGCTCCATAAGAAATGCTGCTAATATCTGAAGGAATTTTACTCGTATTGCATCCCGCAATTAATTTCATATTTTTTGTATCAATAATAGCATTACAATTATTCCGGCTATCATACACAGGATTTTCTTTTGCAACAGTAATATTCTCTAATCCGCTACAACCTTGAAATGCATAATATCCGATTTCTCTCACATTTTCAGGTATATATAAGCTACTGATATTTATACAATCTTCAAACGCTCCACCATCAATTTCTTGTAAATTTTCCGGCAGATCAATCGCTGTCAAACCATCGCACCCTGAAAATGCATACAAACCTATGCTTTCTATATTTTCTGGAATCACAGTATTTCTGCATCCTGTAACCAATTGATTATTTTCTGTTTCTATAATGGCATTACAATTATTTCGGCTATCATATACAGGATTATTTGTTGCTACAGTAATTGATTCCAAATTTGCACACTCTGAAAATGGATTAGCACCTACATATTCAACACTTGATGGAATGTAAATTTGTTCTAATCTTGGACACCTAGCGAAAGAATAATCCCCAATTCTAAGTGTTCCTTCCGGAAAAGTAATATCAGATAATTTCTCACAATCACTAAAACTTCCCAAGCCAATCTCTTCTAGTGTAGATGGCAGAATCACTGTCTTTAATGAACTACAATCTAAAAAAGCATACTCACCAATATCAGTCAATCCTTCTGGAAGAATAATCTTCTCCAGACTCTCACATCCATTAAACGCACGACTGTATATTTCTGTCACCGTTATTCCTTCGATTGTTTGAGGAATCTCCAATTCCTTTTCCTTTCCACTATATCCAGTAATCTCCACATACTTTTCTTGTACATGAATCGTACACTCTAAACCATTTTCCAACGTCCTATCAATGTTTCCTACGCACTCTTTAGAATTGGTTGTACCTGCATATGTCCATAAATCTGGCGTTGAAAGATCAATATTTAATGCAGGTCGTATGCCACCAGCATCAGGCTTTACAGCCTCTATACTACTTCGAAAAAATTTTCCGGCTTCGTCTATTACACCAGCATCATTTTCATTACTACCGCTCGGCAATCGCAAGAACCAATAACAATTTCCAAGAGCCGAACCAATAGTTCCTGAAAATAACCCCATAGCTTTGGCATAAGTACTGCTTCTGCTTCTCTTTGCTTCATCATCGATATCTGACCAGTCTTCATCAGATTTGCTAAAATAATCTTCAACAAATCCATATACCTTTCCCTTATCTACTGCGTTCATTTCCTTATCCGACAGCAAAAAAATTTTATCATTTTCTTCTGTATGACTTGAATTTTCCATATCATTCAAAATTATATCTTGCTCTTTTTGTGTAAAAGCACAATCTATAAAATTTTCATTTGCATAATCTTTCCTTGACTCATTCTCATCCATTCCATATGCATTCAGCCAGCTTCTGATATCGCTATATTTCCAAATTCCTCCATCATCACTAGAATTATCCTGATCATCCAAAACTAAATCTGATAATAATAATGCCTTATCTTCAGATATGTTCAGGACACGCCACTTAATTGGTTCATACTTAAAATAATGCCATTCTGTATCATTGTCCCAATGATAATAATGTTTATATTCATATTCTTGTTCTTCTGCTATAAGTTTTCCTTTACCTGTTGCATCGCCTCGTTTCATCCTTCGATATTTTTCACCATGCAAGGTAATTTCATTTTGTTCATTCCATTCCTGCTCATCCGATGCTTTCAGCTCGTTAAATAAATCAGCATCTTCAATTGCATCGTGTTCAAAATCAGCATAATCTTTATCGATTGCCTGATAAGTATCCGCATTCTCCACCACTTCTCTCTGCGGATAACTGCCAAAACAAATACAATCCCAGGTTACATTCTGCCCTGCTTCCATATCTTCATCTTTTTCAATTCGTGGATTGGACAGAGTAATTTTGTTTTCTGCTTTTGCTGTCACAGGCATCATCCATGTTCCCGGTACTCCTGTACCAGATAGCACACCAAATGCCATCAAAACAGCCAGATTTCTTTTCCATAAATTTAATTTCATCTTGCTCTTCCTCCTTTGTTTTGATAAATCCTATCTCTTTTTCATTTTATAAGTCTTCTTTTTACTCAACAAGATGTGTCAGACTCTGTGGTCTGTTTTTCTTTGTTTTTCGAACACTTTCTGATTTTGTGCAGAAAAAATGCAACCTATGTTGTACATAAGCTGCATTTTACAATTGAATATGGAGATAGAGAAATAACACAAGCTCTATTCCCGCTATATGATAATACAGATCATCCTTCCGCTCGATTCATTGACAATCTTTTTCATGGTATCCTGCAATTTGCCCTGGCTTTCTTCGCCGATCATGGCAAGTTTGGTGCGGATGCCGTCTTCTACCAGCTGGCTGACGGATTTTCCGAAAATATTGGTATCCCAGATGCCATTTTCTCCTTTTGCGTTTTCTTCGATATAAGCGATCAGGTCTTTTGCCTGCTGTTCACTGCCGACGATCGGTGCGATCTCGGTTTCGATATCTGCCCGGATCAGATGAACAGACGGACTGCTGGCTTTTATTTTGACACCGTAGCGATTTCCCTGTTTTGTGAGGGCTGGTGCTTCAAGACGGATTTCTTCTCTCTGCGGTGTGATCACGCCGTAGCCTGTGCCATGTACTGCATTTAATGCCTCCTGCACACTCTCATATTCTCTGCGTTTCTCAGATAATTCCCGGATCATGGAGATCAGTTGATATTCTCCGTCGATCTGCACGCCTGCCATCTCGCTGAGCATCTGATAATAATATTTTTCCGGCACCTCGAGACGCACCTGTACGCTGCCGTCAGAGAGGGAAATCTGTTCCAGTTTGCTTTTATCGATGTATTCGCAGGATGGTGCCAGTGACTCTGCCGTCACATCCCGCAGACTACCGACGTTTGCAAAAATTTCACGAATCGACTCCAGGATTGCCTTTTTTACCGGATGTTCCACATCCAGTGTCTCAATCCATCGCGGCACAAAAAATTCAATACGGGTCAGCGGAAATGCATAGAGAAGCTCCGTCAGGATCCTGCGGATGTCTTCTTCTTTCATCTGCTCACAGTTGACCGGGATCACAGCAGTTTCATACGTTTTTGACAATTCTTCTGCCAGTGCTTTCGTCTCCTGCGAATACGGTTTCTGAGAATTTAAAACGATCACAAACGGCTTGCCTGTTTTTTTCAGCTCCAGAACCGTCTTTTCCTCGGCACTTTTATAAGCTTCCCTCGGAAAATCTCCAATCGTTCCGTCGGTTGTCACCAGAATCCCGACAGTTGAGTGGTCACGGATCACCTTTCCGGTGCCGATCTCCGCTGCCTGCGGAAACGGGATCGCCTCTTTTAACCACGGCGTTTTTACCATCCGCACCTGATTGTTTTCATCGAGTCCAAAAGCTCCGTCGATCACAAATCCCACGCAATCAATCAGGCGGATTTTTGCCGTAATCCCTTCATCCAGTTCTACTTCTGCTGCTTTCGCCGGAACGAATTTCGGTTCTACGGTCGTGATTGTCTTTCCGCCGCCACTCACCGGAAGTTCATCTTTTGATACCTGACTGTTTTCTTTTTTCATATGCGGCAGAACAAGCTGCTCCATAAAGCGACGGACAAACGTGGATTTTCCTGTTCGCACCGGGCCGACCACGCCTATGTAGATCTCGCCCTTCGTCCGTGCCTGTATATCCTGATACAGATGAAACGTATCCATAATTTAACCCCCTCACTATACTGATACAGCATATGTGAGGGGGTCTCGCTTTTAGAACGGATTATGTAACAGCTCGTGTGCTTTTCCTTTGAAATCTTCTCCGTTGTAGAAAACATCCATCAGCGGATTTTCGGTACATTTCTTGATCGCCATATTTCCGTCTGCACGGTACAGGCCTTTTGCTCTTGCTTCTTTATGTCTCGGACCTGCCGGGATTGGCTGACCGCCACCCATGATACAGCCGCGTCTGCACGCCATGATCTCAATCAGATGATATTGTTTCTCACCGCTTTGTACCTGTTCCATGACTTTTCTGGCATTGGCAAGTCCGCTGGCTACGCAGATATTCAGTTCTTTGCCTTCGTAAGTGATGGAAAATTCTTTGATGCCTTCTTCGCCTCGCATACCGGCTTCTGCGATGGAATCCATCACGGCATTTCCATGTCCCGGAACGAGTCTGCGGATCACGGCCTCCGTTACACCTCCGGTCACACCGAAGATCACACCGGCACCGGATGCAATACCAAACGGCATATCGCAGGATTCTACTTCGATCTTATCGAGTGCAATACCGGCAGTACGGATCATCCTGGTAAGCTCCGTTGTGGTGATGACAATATCCGTATCCTTCTCACCTTTGGTATAACTGTTTGGACGTTCTGCCTCCATCTTCTTTGCCGTACACGGCATAATGGATACAACAACAGTCTTTTTGCCTTCTGCATGCTCCGGATTGCGGTAATATTCTTTAATGACCGCGGAGAACATCTGCTGCGGAGAACGGCAGGTGGAAATGTTTTCTTTATAATCCGGGAACTGATCCTGCACAAATTTAACCCAAGCCGGACAGCAGGAGGTGAGCAGCGGCAGGTTTTCCCCTTTTTCCAGGCGTTTCAGGAATTCTGCAGATTCTTCCATGATCGTCAGATCCGCTGAATAACTGGTGTCAAAGACTTCATCAAATCCCATGCGGTGCAGAGCTGCCACAATCTTGCCCATCGCATTTTCACCTTTCGGAAGTCCAAATGCATCACCGGCTGCCACACGCACTGCCGGGGCGATCTGAGCCACGACTCTGGTATCTTTGTCTGCCAGTGCCTTCCATACTTCTCCAATGTTAGTACGGATTGTGATCGCACCGGTCGGGCAGAATACACGGCACTGTCCGCAGTTTACACAGTCTGTCTCTGCGATCTGCCGGTCAAATGCCGGCATGACCATCGCATCGGTTCCGCGGTAAGCAAAATCGATCGCACCGATCCCCTGGATCTCGTCACAGACACGCACGCAGTTTCCGCAAAGGATGCATTTATTCGGATCACGCACGATCGCAGGAGAAGAAAAGTCAAGCGGTCTTTCTTCTCTTGTATTCTGGAAACGTACTTTTTTCACGCCGAGGCGGTGTGCCAGTTCCTGAAGTACACACTCGCCGCTCTTGATACAGGTCGTACAGTCTCTGCAATGTGCAGCCAGCAAAAGCTCTACGATCAGCTTGCGGTATTTTCTTACTTTTTCTGAGTTTGTATAGATCACCATGCCATCTCTCGGCTCTTCGGAACAGGACGCAAATGTCCTTCCTCTGTCGTCTTCTACCGTACAGAGTCTGCACGCACCAAAAGTAGAAAGTTCTGAATGGTAACACAGTGTCGGTACGTCAATGCCTGCTTTTCTTATGACCGTCAGAATATTTTTTTCATCGGTAAATTCTACTTTTCTACCGTCAATTATCATAAATCCCATAATCTGCCCTCCTACTCTTCTATGTAAATGGCATTAAATGCACAGTTTTCTTTACATGCACCACACTTGATACAGATATTCGGGTCAATATGGAACGGATGTTTTATTTTTCCGCTGATCGCACCAACCGGACAGTTCTTCGCACACTTGCTGCAGCCCTTACAGAACTCCGGATTGATCACATATTTACGCATAGCCTGACAGACTTTTGCGGCACATTTATGCTCGTTGATATGTTCCAGATATTCGTTTCGGAATAATTTAAGAGTACTGATGACCGGAAGCGGTGCACTCTTTCCGAGTCCGCAAAGTGCCATGCTGCGGATCATTGCCGCAAGCTCCTCCAGACGGTCGAGATCTTCCTCTTCGCCTCTGCCTTCTACGATCTTTTCCAGGATC
>OGIO01001511.1_pt1 | contig 18622 bp, 21 predicted proteins | sample 1571841 | NCBI WGS metagenome assembly OGIO01 (sample SAMEA2582111, study PRJEB24529) | metagenome | biome: Human gut stool | place: China | collected 2011
TCTGGGCGGCACGATTGAGAGCCTTGCCCCGGAGGTCAAAGATCTCACACGCACCTAAAGGAACAGCTTGCCGAAGCGATTACCCACCTGAACGCTCCCGACCGGGCGGCACTTTTGCAGTTCGTGCCGGAACAAGATACCCCAACTGTGGAGGAAGTACCAGCGGAACTCCGCAATTTCAGCTACACCCAAGTAGGCGGCAAACTCTTTTACAAACGGCTGGATGAATGTGTGAAGCAAATTGGCGACAGCATGGAAGGCAGCTATGGTGGCGTTCATATGGAAATATTGGAAAATGGCTTCGGCACACAGCTTCTTGTGTATACAGATAATTCTTTTGAATCCCTGGATACAGCCGATATTGAACAACTGGCCTCTGTAAATGGAATTGCGGATTATAACATTACGACCTGTATTACCCCGGTGAATCCGGTAAACTTTCTCAGAATTGAAGATCCTGATGCAGACCAGTACAGCGATATGGGTGGCGTTGTTTTAATCGGAAATCGGAATATGTATTTTGATTCTAATGTTCTTTCCGGCAATGTTTCCCTCATTGACGGTCGAATGCCTGATCAAAATGACAGCAATGTTTGTGTGATTTCACAGGAACTGGCTGAAAAAAACAGCCTGTCTGTCGGTGCCTGTCTCAAATTCAATGACTACCATGACCCGGAAAATTCCACGGTTTATGACGCAGAGGTTATCGGTATCTATCAGGTCAGCCAGTCTATGCAGCCGCTGATGTGGGGAGATACCTTCCGCTCCGAAAATGTGATTTTCACGGATTTGCGTTTCCCGGAGAAAGCAGAAGGGTCTGAAGGAGAACCCTGCTTTGAACACGCTTACTTTCAGGTAGCCGATACAGATAACTATGATGCTGTGAAAAAGGCAGTAGAATCTGTACCGATTGACTGGGCGAGATATGACCTTATTGACCGGAATGGCAATATGCAAACGATGGCAGATAATTTCCATGATCTGGAGCAAGTCAGCACTTTACTAATTTGGATTATATTTGCGGCTGGTTTTGTAATTCTGTTTCTGATTTTCCTCTTCTGGACAAAAACCAGAAATCATGAAATTGGCATCTTACTGTCGCTGGGTTGTAAGAAACTGCAAATACTCGGGCAACTTTTTACAGAAGCTTTCCTCATCGCAGTCCTGTCTTTTGCTATTGCACTCCCGCTGGCTCCAGCGATTTCCAGTGCCGCTGCTGATTATCTGGTGGAATCTCAGGTAGAACAGGCACAGCTTACACAGGAGCGAGAAGCGGACTATGTTTCCACGGGTTCAGATTACCAAAGCAAAGAACCCACCGTTCTGTATGTGGATGCTCAAATTACACCGCCTATGGTGCTGATTTGCGAAACCGGTGTCATTCTGCTGCTCGGTCTGGCAATTGGAACCGCCGGGATCACGGTGCTGCGGAAAAAACCCCATGAAATCTTTGACGAATTAAGTTAAGGAGGGAAATTATGATATTAGAAGCTAAAAATGTATCCTATTTCTATAAATCAAACAAAGAAAAACTGATTTTAGATCATGTGAGCTACCAATTTGAGGAAGGAAAGCTGTATGCCGTGTTAGGCCCCAGTGGTTCCGGTAAGACAACACTCCTGTCATTGCTGGCTGGCTTGGACACACCAACGGAAGGTGAGATTTTATATGCTGGTATCCCAGTTACAGCAAAAGATTTAACAGAACACCGCCGTCATCATATTGCCCTTGTCTTTCAAAGCTACAACCTGATTGACTATTTGACGCCTGTTGAAAATGTCAAGCTGGGAGGCAGCGGAAACCCCCAGGCTCTTTTGACACAGCTGGGAATCGGCAAGGAATACTGGAAGCGCAGCGTTCTCCAGTTGTCTGGCGGCCAACAGCAGCGAGTAGCCATTGCCCGAGCCTTGGCAAGCGATGCAAAAGTTCTTTTGGCAGACGAACCAACTGGCAATCTGGATGAAGCTACTGCTTGGGATGTAATTGAAATTCTAAAAGAGATCGCCCACAAAGAGAAAAAATGTGTGATTGTGGTTACGCACAGTAAGGAACTGGCATCGGAAGCCGATATGATTATTCGCTTAGGTTCTGATTTACGGGATAATCCAATTACAAAATAGCGAACATCAACAATATGTGAAAAGCACCTGCGCTGGATATGGAAAAGCCAGTGGGGAGAGGAATATTCACCCACTGGCTTAATCTTTATCCATCTTTTCTGCAAGAGCAGTCAGTTCCTTGGTAAATGCCTGGATTGTGTTTAACAGCGTTTCCCGCATTTCTGGCGGACAGGAATGGTAATAGGCTTTGAGTTGGTTCAAGCCCTGTTCTTCGGCACTGAGATTTTTTTCTATCAGGTTATCCAGAGACAGATCTAGAGCTTCAGCGAGGGCCTGTAATATTTCAAAAGATGGATTTTTTTGTCCCTTTTCAATGCCCGCAATATGTTTAATTGACACATGGCTACGGTCGGAAAGCTGCTCCTGTGTCAGATTGGCTTTATTTCTGGCGGCTCTTAATCGCTCGCCTAATATGGTTAAGTTGTCTTTCGGCATAATCGTTCACCTCTATATTATTCTATCGTTCCGATTTCAATGATGGTATGACCTCATTGTTCCTGATTACGGATACGATTATGCCGATTTGAAACCAATATAGGGAGTCACTTTGATGAGTTAAAAAAAACGGTAACTCACCAAAGCGATTTGACACGCCCGGGTCACAGTTGCCGTACCGGAGGCCACTGTGATTTTTTTGTTTTATGACTTCAAGAAGCCTGATAGTGCAGGCTATGGTGACTATCGAAAAAAAGCCTAATTCTTGCTGAGGGGCACAATGCTCCTCCACCGGTATCATTGTGGCAGGTTAAACAGAATAATTGCACCGCTTCTTTTTGCCGCGCCAGTTTTCCAATATGGAGAGCTGGCGTTTTTGTTTGTCAATTTTTGTTGAATGACAACGAGAATTGTCGATGTCGCAGCCCACCTTCATCGGTTCGCAGTCCACGAACTGATGAAAGGAGTAAACGGCTATGACCGAAGAATATTGGGTAGCGGTCTTAGAACAGGAAGATCGTTTGATAAGCAATTCAGACCGGAAGTTCCGCTATCATTGTTATTCGCTGGAGAGCATGAGCGAGGAGCTGGTCTTCCAGGAGCGAACCGTCTACATACAGGAGGATGTCATTTTTCGTTCTCTGGAGTATGATTTTTTGGACTCTGTTCATAACGAGCATTTATCGGCTGCTCTGGCCCGTCTGACCGACCGGCAGCGGCGAGTGATTGAACTTCATTTCTGGCAGGGGTATCAATACAAAGAGATTGCGGTTATCCTCGGATGTGACCCGTCGGCGGTCACTCGCCTGCTTCAGAGAGCGTTTAAGCAGATCCGCATATATTTCCTTAGTAGGTAAGAGCAACGGCAACATCCAATCTGACGGATGTTGCCGTTACTCATGCCTATTAAAAAATATTTTCAAAAATTTTCTCTACCCCGTCAATTTTTGACCTCTCTAATCTCCGATGAGTAGAGGGACAAGCCCTCAATAAAATTTCGGAGGTATTGAATATGGAAAAATTGGTACGAGTAATCAAACTGCGCCCGGGTGAAGCTGTTCTGATCGTTATGGAGGATGGCCCTGCACCCTGTCCCTGTTGTGGTATGTGCGGCATGGGAGCTGCCACTGATCCTGATGACGAACATTTCCCCCATGGCATTCTTCTCTGCCTGGATGACGCTGCATAGGAGGGAGGCCATGTGTTACGTTACGATTTTTGATGGTAGCGGCAAGCCCATCACAGTTGAGGTATCCAGAGAAATCTATCAGGTCTTTGCCGACTATGAGCGTGAAATGGAACGGCAGCGCAAAGAAGAATACCGTCATCGTGATGCTCGTTCCTGGGACACCTGTTTGATTTTTGAACTGTCAACGGAACCGCTGGAGCAGACCTATGAGCGTATGCGAACCCTGCGGGAAATCCAGGAGGCTCTGCTTTCTTTCACACCCAAACAGCGGCGTCGTTTTCTTCTCCATTTCGCTTATGGCTACACCTATTTGGAGATTGCCAGAATGGAGGGAAGCAACAAGTCCACGGTAATGCGTTCTGCAAAAACGGCACTGAAAAAAATTCAGGAAAAGCTGGCGGCATAATAACAACTTTTGCCCGTTTTCTGTCCTATAAAGTGAAAGGGAAAAGGTTCCTTCTCGCTTATAGTACCTTGACAAAAAACGGGAGATCCGTTCATATCAGTATTCAAGTTTTTATATGCTGCGGCGAGCGTCACATAGCACAAACGCCAAGACCCCCTGCGGATGGTCAGAGCGTCCGTCAACAAGATAACATCAAAGGGGCTGAGCGGTATTTGGTGGCTGATAGCCAGCCTGTGGTGGGCTGCAAAGCGCCATGACCCGCAGTATAAAAGACCGTGCTTACTCACCGAAAACTACTGCGAATATGGTGTTACCCACCTATCGGCGGTTGCGGCGGTTCCGCAGTTTTACTGGCAACCCGGAACCGGCTTGAATACTCCCGTATCGGGGATAGAGCAAACAGGCAGTCCTGCTGTCTGATAATACGATACATGAAGCAATGAAATAGAGAAGCTGTGCCAGTTCCATCTGGCACAGCCCTTCTCGTTCCTATAAGGATGTGATGATATGGCGGATAAAAAGCCTGCATCGGTCACAAAGAAGAAAGTGAAAGGCACGACTTATGTTGTGTCATCGTTCTTCAATGAGGCCGCCAAAGAAACGCTTTTCGATAAATTACAGCGTGTCGCAGAACGTGATGTCGCTGTGTCAGTGCCTGTAACGAAAAATTAACACATTAAAGTGCTAAAGTTCTTCACAAGACGGACGAGATGCGGTATAATGAAATCCATGAAACCCGTGTCTCTATAGTTCGTCGGAACGGAGGCTTTGATGTTACAGACGACTGTAAAAGACACAACTACAACTGAATATATTGCGATTTATTGCCGCACAGCTACTTATGACTGCGTAAGTATTGAGAACCAGAAGACCAGACTGACCCATAGGATACAAAGGGCATTTCAGAACTTGTCTGCTACCCTTTTCAAAGGGGGTGACAGATAGTGAATGCCATCAATTTTGAGTCCATGTATTCCTGCCGCAATGTCCTTGCCCTGGACGCTATGACTGCTCTGTACTGCCGTTTGTCAGTGGATGACGCCAATGACGGCGACAGCAACAGTATCCAGAACCAGAAGAAAATCCTTCTGAACTATGCCCAAGAGAACGGCTATACGAACTATCAGTTCTTTGTAGACGATGGTTACTCCGGCACGACATTTGAACGCCCTGACTTCAAGCGAATGATTGAGGGAATAAAAGCCGGTATTATCAAGCGGGTAATCATCAAGGATATGTCCCGATTTGGACGTGACTACCTTCAGGTAGGAATGTACACGGAGATCATGTTCGCAGAGTACGATATTCACTTCATAGCCGTAAACGACGGTGTAGACTCCCAGAAGGGCGAAAACGACCTGACCCCGTTCCGCAACCTCTTTAACGAATGGTATGCCCGTGACTGTTCCAAGAAACAGCGGGCAGTCAAGCGGATGAAGGGAATGGCTGGGGAAAGAATTTCTACCCACGCTCCTTACGGATACCTAAATGGTGAGGATGGAAAGCTGGTTGTTGACGAGGAAACTGCTCCGGTAGTCAGACTTATTTTTGACCTATGTGTGCAGGGATTTGGTATTGGTAAGATTGCCAGTGAGTTGACAAGGCGGAATATTCCTACACCGGGAACGGTCGAGTATTACCGTACTGGACACAAACGGAATTATCATGCTGACAGTGAATGTCAATGGGCAAGTAACTCAATCGCCAATATTCTGAACCACAAGGAATATCTGGGGCATACAGTAAATTTCAAGACCTATTCCAAATCTTATAAGTTCAAAAAACGCCATGCTACTCCAGAAAATCAGCAAGTGGTTTTCGAAAATACGCATGAAGCTATCATTACGCAAGAGATTTGGGACACGGTTCAGCGGATAAGACAACACCGGCGTCGAAACCAAAAGCAGGACGAACCTGGACTTTTCTCTGGTATGCTCTACTGTGCGGACTGTGGCTCGCTGATGTACCTTGCAAGAGGTGTATCCATAAGCCGTGAACAGGAGCGATACTGCTGTGGTAATTACAGAAAGCGTACCGATAGCTGCTCCATGCACTACATCAGAGCTATGGTTTTGGAGGAGCTCATACTTGATAATCTAAAGCAGACGGTCAAGTTCGCTACGGAACATGAAAACGAATTTGCTCAGTGCATTATGAAACGGACGCTTACCAAACAGCAAGAAGGTGTCAAAACCCTCCAGAAGATGTTGGCAGCTAAAGAACATCGGATTAAGGAACTGGATGGAATCATCAAGAAGCTGTACGAGGACAACTTCTCCGGGAAGCTGTCAGATGAGCGGTACATGATTTTCTCCAGAGAATATGAAGATGAACAGCACACCTTGAAAGCCGAAGTCGAAGAACTCAAATCACAGATTGAGGAACAGACTTCTAAGGCGGTCAACATCAACAGCTTTCTCACTGTGGCGAAGAAGTACACTTCCTTTGAAACGCTTACGCCGGGTATGCTCCACGAACTTGTCGAAAAAATCGTGGTGCATGAGGGTGACAAGAGCAGCGGCCATCGCATTCAAAAAATTGACATCTATTATTCTTTCGTTGGCGACCTGGAGACCTCTCATGTGGTCGCCCAACGAACTCTTAAAGATAGAAAAGCAGCGTGACATACTCTCGTACATCACACTGCAATTCTTTCACTTCAAAAAGGTTCCCTTAGAGCATTGCCCTTTAGAATAGGATACCTTTCAATTGCATCTTTGACAATCAAAATTGTGTGAATTTTTTTGATTGCTGGCAATATCATCAAGATTTCATCTAAAAATGGAACAGGGTCTGGTATACTCATATTTATTATGATTAATATTATTTCTACCCCAAAGGGTAATGCACAATAGATAGCGTATGCTATAACATACATTAAAATCCAATGCATCTGTATCCTCCTTTATAGAATGGGGACTTTGCATTCAAAACTTGGACATGAAGAATCAGCACGTCTATCGCACATTCGTTGCATACAATATCTGTATTCTGTATTCTCGTATTCCCATATATTTCTTCCTTTTATTGGCTTTATCACCTGATTTGTTGGGTCATACCAATATTTACAAAATGCGCATTTTTTAGAAAATTTTATATTTGTTATTAATGATTTCAACATTAAAGCCCCCCCTAATGAATAATACACGGTTCCACCGAACCGTGTATTAAGAAGTTTGTTATCTCCAACCAACAACTTCGCCCTTTTGAATGACAACAGTGCATCTACATTTGGGACAATGACAAGTTCCATTAGTTGTTCCTCCAGCATTTACTGCGGCACCACATTTTGGGCATGTTACATATCTCATATCGTTTTCCTCCTTTTTAGTGATATATCACTTTTTTGTATTTTAACACTAACTTAGTGATATGTCACTAACTTTTTGAAAAAACTTCACATAATATTGTCAATATAACAATAGGGAGATGAAAATGAAAATCCAGAAAGCTGTTGTCAAAAGAATACGAGAGTTATGTGCAGAAAGGAATATCACTATAAATGCCCTCAGCTATCAAGCAGGTATATCTCAAAGTACCTTAAAAAGTATTACTAACGGTGAGAGCCTTAATACTGGAATTGTTACAATTAAAAAAATTTGTGATGGTTTAGATATATCTATAGTCGATTTTTTTGATACAGATTATTTTAAATCTTTGGAACAGGAATTATAATCTTTATTTTGAGTTAATTAAAAAATGAGGTGTCGTAAAATAGATTGAATATTTTACAACACTCCATTTTTATGTGTGAAAAGTTTATTTTTCTTTTATAAACTGTCTTCCTTCATGATCCATCTCATAATTTTCTTTATAGATCAACTGTGAGATCGGCACGATTTCATACCCTTTCTCCTGAAGCCCGGTGATCACACGTTCCAGGGCATCCGGAGTGTATTTGGCACCATTGTGCATAAGAATGATCGAGCCATTTCCAAGATGATCATTATCTACCACACGGGAGACGATATTGTCAGCCCCGTAGTCCTTCCAGTCTAAACTGTCAATGTCCCACTGGATCACATGATATCCAAGGCTGTTTGCCGTATCAATCAGTGTATCATTGTAGTCTCCATAAGGTGGACGGAAGAGGATCATATCCTGTCCGGTCAGTTCCTTTACTTTATCGTGAACCTTCTGAATCTCCTGTTTGCATTCATCGGCTGACAGGGTGGACATCTGTTTGTGATTCTCACTGTGATTGCCAAGATCGTGTCCGGCTGCAGCAATAGCTTTTACATCATCCGGGTAAGATTCCACCCATCCCCCAGTCATGAAGAACGTGGTTTTTACATGATACTTTTCCAGAATGGACAGCAAGGTCTCGGTTTGTTCGTTGCCCCAGGCAGCATCGAAGCTGATTGCAACTTTAGGACTTTCGGTATTGACACAATAGATCGGCAGCTTTCTAGAACTCACAATTCCAGATGTTGGAGTTAACTGTTTCTGGAAGGAAAAAAGACAGATGAGTACAAGCATCAGGCAAAGGCAGGGGGCGGTTATGCGCTGAATGGAAAGAGAGGATAGAAAGGAAGCAATACGTTTCATAAGACCTCCGGAATTATTCAGATATTTCTAAAATAATGTATGTATAAGGCAAAATGGATATGCCACTTTTTAAGATGTAAAACTTGGAATAGAGTAGAAATGATTTTCAAAAGACAGATGCAAGACGTTCTGCATCGGTCTTTTTCCTGCAATCAGCACTTGAAATTTCTCTTCTTGTTTTGTATAATGGGAAGCAACGTGAATACGTGTATACAAATAACTGACAGATGGGGTGCGTTTGTATGAGCAATATTACCATGATGGAATTGAGCAGAGAACTGGATGAGCAGTTCGACCGGCTTGTAAATGAATGTAGAGTATCTGGCGAGATCAATCAGGAACTTTATACAGAATATGACGTCAAACGTGGTCTGCGTGATGCCAATGGTAAAGGTGTACTGACCGGTCTGACGGAGATATCCGATGTCCTTTCATATAAAAGTGTGAATGGAAAGAAGATGCCTGCAGATGGAGAATTGTATTTCCAGGGATATAATGTACGGGATCTGATCCAGGGATTTGAAGATCGCAGATATGGTTTTGAAGAGACCACATATCTGTTGTTGTTTGGCAGTCTGCCCACACCGAAGCAGCTTAGAAGCTTTGTCCGTATTGTAAAGAGTCTTCAGGAGTTGTCCGGACAGTTTCTGCGCGACGTAGTAATGAAGGCTACCAGCCAGAATCAGATGAATGCATTACAGAGATGTATTCTGACTTTATATTGTTATGATGCCAACCCGGATGAGGTAACAGTTCCCAATGTACTGCGTCAGTCCCTGCAGCTGATCGCAAAGATGCCGCAGATCGCAGTTCATTCTTACTGCGCATGGAGACATTTTCATGCTGACGACACGCTGGTGATCCGTCTGCCGAATAAAGATATGTCCATTGCGGAAAATATATTGCAGATGCTTCGCCCGGATGGGGAGTTTACCGAGCTGGAAGCGAAGGTACTGGATGTGGCACTGGTGCTGCATGCGGAGCATGGTGGTGGTAACAACTCTACATTTACCAATCATGTAGTCACTTCTTCTGGAACAGATACCTATTCTGCTACGGCAGCTTCCATTGCATCGCTGAAAGGTCCCCGCCATGGTGGTGCCAACCTGAAGGTACAGCAGATGTTTGCTGATATTAAGAAATGCTGTCCGGATTATGAGGATGAAAAAACATTGACCAAATATCTGGAAGGTATGCTGGATAAAAAAGTATTTGACAAATCCGGTCTCATCTATGGTATGGGCCATGCAGTCTATACCCTGTCCGACCCTCGTGAAGTGATCCTGAAATCCTATGCTAAGCGGCTTTCTGAGGAAAAAGGACTGCAGAAAGAATATGAGTTGTATGAGAGAGTAGAGCGTCTGGCAGGCGAAGCAATCGCCAGAAAACGTCATCTGTTCAAACCAATCTGTGCCAATGTGGATTTCTACAGTGGATTTGTATATTCCATGCTGGGGATCCCGGAGGAGCTTTATACACCGATCTTTGCAATCTCCCGTATTTCCGGATGGAGTGCCCATCGACTGGAGGAAGTTGTCAACAATGGTAAGATCATCCGTCCTGCCTACAAATATGTGGGATACCACAGACCGTACTGTGCACTGGATGAACGCCACGAATAATAGTTACAAATGCATAAAAAGAAGACGCGATTTTCTGGCAGATGTTCAGAGGATCGCGTCTTCTTGTTGTGATATTTCACAAAAAAGTGATGGCAAAAATGAGAAATATGACGAAAATGATTATGGACGACAAAAATCACTTGTATTTATCTGAAAAAAGCCGTATGATTGATTCATAAGAACTGGAAACGTTTCCAGAAAAGGATGATCAGGAGGATAATGATATGAAAAAGAGGTTAGTAGCACTGACACTTACATGTGCACTTGCAGCGACTGCGCTTGCAGGATGCGGTGGATCAACTGGCGGGGACAGTACAGCTTCCGGTGACTCTACAGCAGCAACCGAGACTTCCACAGCAGCAACCGAGACTTCCACAGCAGAAGGTTCTGTATATTATCTGAACTTCAAGCCGGAGCAGGATCAGCAGTGGCAGGATCTGGCAAAAGCTTACACAGAGGAGACCGGTGTACCGGTAACTGTTGTAACAGCAGCATCTGGTAATTATGAGACAACTCTGATGAGTGAGATGGGTAAGAGCGGAGCACCGACTCTGTTCCAGGTAAACGGACCGGTTGGTCTGGCAAACTGGAAGGATTACTGCTATGACCTGTCTGGCAGTGATATTTACGGACAGCTTACCAGTGACAACTACGCACTGAAAGAGGGAGACACCGTATATGGTGTTGCATATGTAATCGAGTCTTATGGACTGATCACAAACAAAACATTACTTGAGAAGGCTGGTTATACCATTGATGATATCAAATCTTTCGCAGACCTGAAGAAAGTGGCTGAGGACATCACCGCCCGTTCTTCCGAGCTTGGATTTGCTGCATTCACATCCGCTGGTATGGATGGATCTTCTGACTGGAGATTCAAGACTCATCTGGCAAACCTGCCGATCTACTTTGAGTATCAGACAGATGGCATCAGCAGCACAGATGCAATCAAAGGAACCTATCTCGACAACTACCGTGACATCTGGGATCTGTACATCAACAACAGCACCTGCGATCCGGCAGAACTCTCTGCTAAGACCGGTGATGATTCCAGAAATGAATTCCTGGCAGGCGATGCAGTCTTCTTCCAGAATGGTTCCTGGGAGTATGGTAACCTGACTGGCGAAGATGGATACACTGACGACGATCTGGCAATGATCCCGATCTATATCGGTGCTGGTGATGAAGCAAATCAGGGACTGTGTACTGGTACAGAGAACTACTGGTGTGTAAATAACCAGGCAGATGAAGCTGATATTCAGGCAACACTGGATTTCATCAACTGGTGTGTAACTTCTGAGCTGGGAACCAAGACCATGGCAGATGATATGGGATTCGTTATTCCGTTCAAGGGCGCACAGGAATCTCCGAACCTGTTTGTAAAACAGGATACTGCTTACACTGCAGAAGGCAAGACTCCGGTATCATGGAACTTCACAACCATGCCGTCTGAGGAGTGGAAGAATGGCTTAGGACAGGCACTGACCGCTTACGCAGCAGATCAGACCGATGCAAACTGGGATGCAGTAGTATCTGCATTTGTAGATGGATGGGCAACTGAGTATCAGTTGGCAAATGGACAGTAGATAACGGAACAGCAGAACCGTTGAAAAGGGCAGGCAAGTTACTTGCCTGCCCTTTTTATCGCAAAATTCTGACTGACGAGAGAAAGGAGTACAGAATTTATGGAAAAAGCAGTCAAACGATATGCACCGATATTTGTACTGCCCACATTCCTGGCATTTGTGATCGGTTTTATTCTTCCGTTCATAGAAGGACTGTATCTGTCCTTCTGTCAGTTCACTACCGTAAAGGACGCAAAGTTTATTGGAATCGGCAATTATCAGCGGATCTTTACGGACAGTACATTTACAAATTCTTTTAAGTTCACGGTGTTATTTGCAGTTGCTTCGATTGTGTTGATCAATGTGATCGCATTTATCCTGGCATTGCTTCTGACACGGAAATTAAAAGGAACCAATATTTTCAGAACCATCTTTTTCATGCCGAACCTGATTGGTGGAATCGTGCTTGGATATATCTGGCAGATTCTGATCAACTGTGTGCTTTCCATTGTTGGAAAACCGCTTCTGGCATTGAATACCAGTGCAGGTTACTGGGGACTGATCATCCTCATGTGCTGGCAGCAGATCGGTTACATGATGATCATCTATATTGCAGGACTTCAGAATGTATCGGATGATTTGATCGAGGCAGCACAGATCGATGGAGCTACCTGGTGGAAGACCCTCTGGAAGGTAAAGCTTCCTATGGTAATGCCGTCTATCACCATCTGTGTATTTCTGACATTGACCAACTCCTTCAAGCTCTTTGATCAGAACCTGGCTCTGACCGGTGGAGATCCGAACCATTTCACAGAGATGCTTGCTCTCAATATTTACCAGACCTTCTATGCGAGGGCAGGAGCCCAGTGGAAAGGACTTGGACAGGCAAAAGCAGTTCTGTTCTGTGTTCTGGTTATTGCAATCTCCATGATCCAGCTGAAGGCAACACGTTCCAGGGAGGTGCAGCAGTAGATGGGTAAGAAAAAGAGAATGATAGATTCTATATGGGTTGTACTTTTATCCATACTGGCAGTATTATATGTATATCCCATTATTATGATCCTGTTCAATTCCATGAAGAAGGAGACAGCGATCACCACCGCGGGCGCATTCAGCCTGCCGACTGCAGATGCCTTTGCAGGTATTGAAAATTATATCAATGCTATTGCATCCAAAGGATTTCTGCAGAGTCTGTGTTATAGCCTTCTGATCACCATTACATCGGTGATCGCGATCCTTGTCTGCTGTTCCATGTGCGCATGGTACATTACCAGAGTCAAAGGACCGGTATCGAAGATGTTATATTTCCTGTTTGTATTTTCTATGGTGGTTCCGTTTCAGATGGTTATGTTCACCCTGTCACAGACAGCGGACAGTCTGAAGCTCAACACTCCGTGGAATATCTGGATCATTTATCTGGGATTTGGAGCAGGACTGGCAGTATTTATGTTTGCAGGCTTTATGAAATCCATTCCGCTGGAGATCGAAGAAGCATCCATGATCGATGGATGTAATCCGATCCAGACCTTTTTCCTGATTGTGCTTCCGATTCTGAAGCCGACGCTGGTATCTGTAGGAATTCTGGAAGCTATGTGGGTATGGAACGATTATCTTCTGCCGACACTGGTATTGGATATTAAGAAATACAAGACGATCCCCATGTTGATCCAGTATTTCCGTGGAAGCTACGGAAAAGTAGAGATGGGTCCTATGATGGCAAGTATTATGCTGACAGTTATCCCAATCGTGATCGTATACCTGCTCGGACAAAAACATATTATCAAAGGAGTAGCTGCAGGAGCAGTTAAAGGATAATTGATGTTATGACCATCAAAGATATTGCAAAAGAATCTGGATATGCAGTGGGAACTGTGTCAAGGGTGTTGAATAATCATCCGGATGTATCAGAGAAAGCAAGAGAGACAATCCTGGCGGTGGTGGAAAAGTACCATTTCCGATTAAATAATAATGCAAAGCATCTGAAGCAGCAGGCCAGCAAAGGCATTGCCATCATTGTGAAAGGTTCACAGAATATGTTATTTGCTTCCATTGTGGAGCGGCTGCAGGGACTGATCGAGGAAAAAGATTTTGTCAGCTTCATCTATTATATTGGTGAGGAAGAAAATGAGGTGGAGCAGGCAGAGAGTGTCTGTCTGGAGCGGCATCCCAAGGGAATCTTCTTCCTGGGAAGTAATCTGGAGTTCTTCAGGGAACGGTTTGCAAGACTGGATGTGCCCTGTGTGCTGGTTACCAACTCAGCAGCAAAGTTATCTTTTTCGAATCTGTCCAGTGTCAGTACAGATGACGCTGCTGCAGCAGAGGCGGCGGTAGAATATCTGATCCGGCTGGGACATGAAAGAATCGGTGTGCTGGGAGGCCGGATGGAACGGTCGCATGCAGCATTTACCAGATGTATCGGATGTGAACAGGCATTTCGGAATCATGAGATGGTATTTGATAAGAAAAAGCAGTATGAACCGGCACTGTTTTCCATGGAAGAAGGCTATCATGCCATGGGAGCACTGCTTGATAAGATGCCGGAGTTGACTGCCGTATTCGCCATGGCGGATGTGCTGGCAGTGGGAGCGATCCGGGCGATCCGGGATCGAGGACTTCGGGTACCGGAGGATATCTCGGTGATTGGTTTTGATGGTATTGATCTGGGTAATTATCTGACACCCAGACTTACAACGATCCGTCAGAAGAGTGACAGGATCGCAGATCGCAGCATGGAGATCCTGGTTGACAGGATCGAGGAAGAAAAAGAAGCAATACATGAGCTGGTATCTTTTGACATTATTGCCGGAGAGAGCGTGGCGAAGGTGTCCGCGCAGAAGTAATATCCGGATGTTGGGAGACTCAGAACAGGAGGAACAAAAATGGCTGATATCACGTTTAAACATGTGGTAAAAACATATGATAAAGGAAATACCGTAGTGCCGGATCTGAATCTGGAGATCAAGGACAAAGAGTTTGTTGTTCTGGTTGGACCATCCGGCTGTGGAAAATCAACAACCCTGCGTATGATCGCAGGACTGGAGGAGGTATCAGACGGCGAGCTGTATATTGGTGATCGCAAGGTCAATGACGTGCCGCCCAAGGACAGAGACATTGCCATGGTATTCCAGAGCTATGCGCTCTATCCACATATGACTGTCTATAAGAATATGGCATTTGCGCTGGAACTGAGAAAGGTTCCAAAGGATGAGATTGATAAAAAGGTAAGGGAAGCAGCAAAAATCCTGGGACTGGAAGAATATCTGAAGAGAAAACCAAAGGAGCTGTCCGGAGGTCAGCGCCAGCGTGTGGCTCTGGGACGTGCTATGGTGCGTCAGCCGGCTGTATTCCTGCTGGATGAGCCGCTGTCCAATCTGGACGCCAAGCTTCGTACAGAGATGAGAAGTCAGATCGCAGCACTTCACAAACGTCTGCAGACCACATTTGTCTATGTCACTCACGATCAGACCGAGGCTATGACCATGGGAGACCGGATCGTAGTCATGAAAGATGGAGTGATTCAGCAGTTTGATACACCGCAGATGCTGTATAACTATCCGTGTAATAAATTTGTGGCAGGATTCATCGGTTCTCCGCAGATGAATTTCCTTAATGTAATTGTGAAAAAAGAGGGCGAGAATCTGTTCCTGACCTTTGGTACTTATAAGATCCCGGTACAGAAGCCGGAGCTGGAAGCTTATGTGGACAAAGAGGTGATCATGGGAATCCGGCCGGAAGACATTCATGCGGAAGAGTCATTCCTGTCTATATCAGAAGCTTCTAACATTGAAGCAAACGTGGATCTGGCAGAGATGATGGGTTCAGAGATTTATCTGTATCTGAACTGCTGTGGACAGAAAATGGTAGCAAGAGTACCGTCTCGTACTGGCATCCGTGCCGATGATATGGTGAAACTGGCTCTGGATGTGAATAAGATCCATGTATTTGATGCAGAGACAGAGAATGTGATCTGTCACTGATGAACAGACAGATCAACTATTCGGAGGGAACATGCTATGATGGATAAAACACAGCAGAAGAAGAGCAGTGGAGTCCTGATGCATCTTTCATCACTTCCGTCAGAATACGGAATTGGAAGTATGGGTGCTCCTGCCCGAAAATTTGTGGATTTTCTGAAGAAGGCGGGGCAGACATACTGGCAGATGCTGCCAATCTGTCCTACCAGCTATGGAGATTCGCCCTATCAGTCTTTTTCGGCTTATGCGGGAAATCCGTATTTTATTGATCTGGAAATGCTGGAAAGTGCCGGTTATCTGGAAGCGGAAGATTATAAGACGGTTGACTGGGAAAGTGCACCGGACCATGTGAATTATGGAGCATTGTATCAGAAGCGCTATCCGATCCTCAGAAAGGCAGTCAGAAGGTTTCAGGAGACTGCATCGGACGACTATGAGGCGTTTTGCAGGCAAAATGATTATTGGCTTCATGACTATGCTTCCTTTATGGCACTGAAGGCTGCCAGTGGCGGAAAAGCCTGGATGGACTGGGAACCGGCATTAAGAAATCGGGAGCAGAAAGCCCTTGAACATGCAGCAGTCGCTTATAAAGAAGAGATTGAATTCTGGAAAAGCCTGCAGTATCTGTTCTTTGAACAGTGGAAGGCTTTGAGAGAATATGCCAATGAGGCAGGACTTCAGATTATAGGAGATCTTCCTATCTATGTGTCTCTGGACAGTGTGGACGTGTGGGCACACCCGGAACTGTTTCAGCTGGATGAGAACAAAGTGCCAAGAGAGGTGGCGGGATGTCCGCCAGATGGATTTTCTGCTGATGGACAGCTGTGGGGAAATCCGCTGTTTGACTGGGATTATATGAAACAGAATGGTTACCGGTGGTGGACCGCCAGGATTGGTTATCTGTGTAAAGTCTATGATATGCTCAGGATCGATCATTTCCGTGGATTTGATTCCTATTTTGCCATTCCTTATGGAGATACCAATGCAAAACGGGGATACTGGAAGCAGGGACCGGGCATGGATCTGTTCCATGCAGTGGAGCAGCAGATCGGATCACAGAACATTATGGCGGAAGATTTAGGCTATATGACTGAGTCTGTGAAAAAACTGCTGGCAGACAGTGGCTTTCCGGGGATCAAGCTGTTACAATTTGCTTTTGACAGCAGAGATGGCGGAGGCACCAGTTATTTTCCGGAGGATTATCCACCAAACTGTGTGGCTTATGTGGGAACTCATGACAATGATACTGCAGTCGGGTGGACAACTTCTGCAGAGCCAGAGGATGTGAAGCGTGCCTATGATTATCTGGGTGTGACTGACGCTGCAGATATCAACTGGGTCATGATGCGTGCCATCTGGAACAGCCGGGCGAATCTGACCATTGTATTGGCTCAGGATCTGCTGGGACTGGGAAGCGAGTCCAGAATGAATAAGCCGTCCACCGTGGGCAGTAACTGGTGCTGGCGGGCAGTGGAAGGCTGTTTTACGGATGCACTGGCTGCAAAAGTGCGTGGAGAGATGGAGCGTTTTGGAAGGCTTGACAGACCGGATAAAAAAGTTTGAAAAAGTGCGAAAATATAGTTGACATCAGGTGTTGGCTGTGCTAAGATAACTAAGGTTATGAAATGAAAGAAGAGTATCCACTCTCACCTTGGCACATAGCACAGTCAGTGACCTGGGTTAATACAGTGTTGAAATGTGTTTTGCGGCACATTCCTTTTGTATGATAGGTGGATAGTTTTCTACCTATTTTTTTATGTTTCGGAGGTGTACAACTATTAGCGAATTAATGATCAACGAGCAGATCAGGGACAGAGAAGTCCGTCTGATTGGTCAGGATGGTGAACAGTTAGGTGTAATGCCCATCACAGAAGCGATGAAGTTAGCGAGGGAGGCTGAGCTGGATCTGGTAAAGATTGCTCCGACCGCAAAACCGCCTGTATGTAAGATTATCGACTATGGAAAATATCGGTATGAGCAGGCAAGAAAAGAGAAGGAAGCAAAGAAAAAACAGAAAACCATCGAAATCAAAGAAGTTCGCCTGTCTCCGAATATTGATGAGAACGATCTGAACACGAAGGTAAATGCAGCAAGAAAGTTCATCGAGAAGGGTAACAAAGTAAAAGTAACTCTTCGTTTCCGCGGACGTGAGATGGCTCATGTACAGAGCAGCAAACAGATTCTGGATGTATTCTCAGAGCGGATGGCAGATGTCGCAGTGGTCGATAAAGCTCCTAAGATGGAGGGCCGCAGCATGACTATGTTTTTAACGGAAAAACGTTAAGGATAAAATATTTTAGTAGTTTAGGAGGAATCAACATATGCCAAAGGTAAAAACAAGTAGAGCAGCCGCAAAACGTTTCAAAAAGACGGGAACCGGTCAGTTAAAGAGAATGAAAGCTTATAAGAGCCATATCTTAACCAAAAAATCTCAGAAGAGAAAGAGAAATCTTCGTAAAGCTACCATTACGGATGCTACCAATGTAAAGAACATGAAGAAGATTTTACCGTATTTATAAGATTTAGGAAGTTAAGGAGGAAGAAAGATGGCAAGAATTAAAGGCGGATTAAACGCTAAAAAGAAACACAATAGAGTATTGAAGCTGGCAAAAGGTTACAGAGGAGCCAGAAGCAAACAGTATAGAGTAGCTAAACAGTCTGTTATGAGAGCTCTTACCAGCGCTTATGCAGGACGTAAACAGAGAAAACGTCAGTTCAGACAGCTGTGGATTGCTCGTATCAATGCAGCAGCCAGAATGAACG
>OGIO01001523.1_pt1 | contig 18517 bp, 18 predicted proteins | sample 1571841 | NCBI WGS metagenome assembly OGIO01 (sample SAMEA2582111, study PRJEB24529) | metagenome | biome: Human gut stool | place: China | collected 2011
GGTGCCAGAAGCAGCCACATTTGAGACCGCCAAGAGCTATCGGGAGAAGAAGGCCCTGCCGCTGATCCAGAAGCTGGTGAAGGTACTCTTTGCCCTCCATCGGAAGTACTGGGAGGTCAAGAACGAACGGGATAAGTACCAGAATTTCTATCAGGACGAGAAGAAGGCTACCCGCCATCTGAGCCAGCAACTGAAAGAGGTGGAGGCTGAAAACTCGCAGCTCTATGCGATGAAACGCGATTTCAGGCGAGTGTGGAACTATTTCGGTGCCGAGAAGATGCAACAGGTCATTGGGCTTATGAGGGAGCAGGAGCAGACCGTAGATAGGAGCCAAAAGAAGAGCAGACAGAGCAGCGTAGAGCTGTAAGCATAGCAGACCCCCGTCAGCGGATGTTGGCGGGGGTCTATACATATAAGTGATATTTTACTCAAAAAGTTCCGGGGCAATATCCGTTAGAGCAAATCCGGGAATGTCTTTCTCGTCTTTGTAGGTGCCATCTTCAGTCAGAAACTCGACCTTTGCAAAGTCCGCAACTGGAATCTCAGATTCACAGACATACCAGTTCAGGTAGTCATTAGCGGTTTGTTTGAGGGTTGAGGCAACGCTGCGGTCAGCGTTGTACTTGTCGCAGAAAGTGCGCCAAGGCAGATACCGCCAGATTTTACCATTGGTCCTGATGGTAATGCGGCACATGATTTTGTCGTTGGACAGGCCGGTATTTTTGGCACCAGCATGGTCATTGGCAGTCAGCCAGACGACAGGGTGATAGTTTTCATATTTGTCAACGGATTTATAACCAATTTTCTGCCCATTAAAAAAGAGTGGTTCGTCATGGAGTGTGGCGTTGTCATATTTCAGATTGGAAGGTGTCAGAAGCAATTTCCCAGTTGCAAGAATCATCCGATACTTAATGGGGTCGGTGTAGTGATACAGGTTTTCAGGCAGCTTGGTCTTTTTCACTTTCATTTGTTTCCCTCCAAAACCGTAGATGCTTACTGATACGAAACACCGTCTGAGATGCAGATAGTGGACAAGATTGAAAAAAGTGTACACTATCTCGCTGAAAAATGCAATAGAAATTTTTATCGGCTTGCAATCACGGAAAAGCTGTGGTACGCTTTACTAGGATAGTATAAAGGGAAAGTATATCCTTTTCAGAAAAAACACCATGATGTACCAATAGTGGTACATTTACTATGTTAAAATGAAAGAAAACAATGCGGAAATCCGCATTTGATGGAGGAAATAAAAATGGTAGACACCAAAAAAGAGCAGGAACGCGAAGAACTGCACCGTGCAATCTGGGCGATTGCGGATGACCTGCGCGGCGCAGTGGACGGATGGGATTTCAAGAGCTACGTTCTCGGTACGATGTTCTACCGTTATATTTCGGAGAACATTGCCAGCTATATCAATCAGGGTGAAATTGATGCAGGCAACCCGGATTTCCGCTATGAAGATATGTCTGATGCAGAGGCAGAGCAGGCACGGGAAGGGCTGGTACAGGAAAAAGGGTTCTTCATCCTGCCCAGTGAGTTGTTCTGCAATGTGCGGGCAAAAGCGGCCAGCGATGAAAACCTCAACGAAACGCTGGAAACAGTCTTCCGGCACATTGAGGAATCCGCAAAGGGCAGCTCCTCTGAGGGACAGTTTGCAGGGTTGTTCGATGATTACGATGTCAACAGCAATAAGCTGGGTGCGACTGTTGCCAAGCGCAATGAGAAGCTCGTGAAACTGCTGAACGGCGTGGCAGATATGAACCTTGGCGATGTGAAAGAGCATGACATTGATGCCTTTGGCGATGCCTATGAATACCTGATGACCATGTACGCCAGCAATGCGGGCAAGTCCGGCGGCGAGTTCTTTACGCCTGCTGATGTGTCGGAACTGCTGACTCGGCTGGGTACCGTAGGCAAGAAGGAAATCAACAAGGTCTATGATCCGGCCTGCGGCTCTGGTTCGCTGCTACTGAAGGCAGAAAAGGTGCTGGGACGGGACGCTGTCCGCAACGGCTTCTTTGGACAGGAAATCAACATCACAACGTATAACCTGTGCCGTATCAATATGTTCCTGCATGACATCGAATTTGATAAATTCGACATTGCCTGTGAGGACACGCTGACCAATCCGCAGCACTGGGATGATGAACCTTTCGAGCTAATCGTATCGAATCCGCCGTATTCCATCAAGTGGGCCGGTGACGAGAATCCGCTGTTGATCAATGATCCACGTTTTGCCCCGGCTGGTGTGCTGGCTCCGAAGAGCAAAGCGGATTTGGCGTTTATCATGCACTCGCTGGCGTGGCTGGCTTCCAACGGTACGGCGGCAATCGTCTGTTTCCCCGGCATTATGTACCGTGGCGGTGCAGAACAGAAAATCCGCAAGTATCTGGTGGACAATAACTTCATTGACTGCATCATCCAGTTGCCGAGCAACCTGTTCTTTGGTACCAGTATTGCCACCTGCATCATGGTGCTGAAAAAGGGTAAAACGGACAATAAGGTGCTGTTCATTGATGCTTCTTCCGAGTGCGTCAAGGTGACCAATAACAACAAGCTCACGCCGGAGAACATCAACAAGATTGTGGACACCTTTGCACAGCGGGCAGAAGAAGCACACTTCTCCCATCTGGCGGAGTATTCCGAGGTGCAGGAAAATGACTATAACCTGTCGGTTTCCACTTATGTGGAGGCTAAGGACACCCGTGAGAAGATCGACATTGTAAAGCTGAACGCTGAAATTGCACAAATCGTAGCACGAGAAAACGAACTGCGGGCCGCCATTGACCAAATCGTGGCAGAAATCGAGGGCTGAGATGGAAAGCAAAAAGAAAGATTCTGCATTGGTACGTTCTTCTGCGGCGGAATACCTGACCTTTGTTGCCTCTACGGGCGAGGACAAGGACAGCATTGAGATGCGCTACGAGGATGAAAACATCTGGCTGACGCAAAAGATGATGGCGACCCTTTACGATGTGGGGCTTCCGACCATCAATGAGCATATCAAAAAGATTTATGCTGACTATGAGCAGGACGAGGCGGCAACTATTCGGAAATTCCGAATAGTTCAAAATGAGGGTGTCCGGCAGGTTACTCGCAGCGTGAACCACTATAATCTGCAAATGATTATTGCGGTCGGCTTCAAGGTGAACAACCAGCGGGCGGTGCGGTTCCGTGTCTGGGCGAACCAGATCGTGGAGCAGTATACTATCAAGGGCTGGGCAATGGACGAAGAGCGCCTGAAAAACGGCGGCACGGTTCTGACCAAGAAATACTTTGAAGAGCAGTTGGAGCGTATCCGGGAGATTCGCATTTCGGAGCGCAACTTCTACCAGAAGCTCACTGACATTTACGCTACTTCGCTGGATTATGACCGCAATGCGCTGACCACAAAAGAGTTCTTTGCAAAGGTGCAGAATAAGATGCACTATGCCGTGCATCGCCATACAGCGGCAGAACTGATCTATGAGCGTGCCGATGCCGAAAAGCCGCACATGGGGCTTCACACATGGAAGGATGCTCCCAACGGCAAAATCAAAAAGAGCGATGTTTCCGTGGCGAAAAACTACCTGACCGAAGATGAAATGAAATCTATGGAGCTGATCGTTTCGGCTTACCTCGATTTGGCGGAAAACCGTGCCCGCCGTCATATCCCCATGACCATGGAGGACTGGGCCAAGCGGCTGGACATCTATTTGCAGGCAGATGATCTGGAAGTGCTGAAGGATGCTGGCAAAATCTCGGCACAGCTTGCAAGAATGCACGCCGAAACGGAGTTTGAAAAGTACCGTGTAGTGCAGGATCGGCTGTACCAGAGCGATTTTGACAGGTACTTGGAAGAAAATTTGTAAGATGTCCATAGGAGGAAAGCCACAATGGAAAAGAAAAGCAAGGAGCTGGATTGTTTGCGACAGGCGGTAACGTTGGGGCTTCGGAAAAGAGGACGAACAAAAACGTTTTTTAAGGCTGTAGAAGCAGGGTTAAAAGACAAAGAATCGATACTTGATGGTGAACGACCTGATTTTATAATATTAGCTCCGCAAGAGCAAAATGGTAAGAGAACACTTTTGGGAATTGAGCATTTTCGAGTTGACCATTTAGTGACACAGAAACAGTACAAAAAAGGAAATGATAGTAAACAGGTTGCTTCTATTGGCATAGTAGAACAAAAAAATGTTAATGCGTTTTATGATAGATACCATGAAAAGGTTATGGCATCGCCAGAAATGCCAGACGGACTTTTTGATGGAATGGCGGAACTGTTAGAGAGCATGGTAAACAATATTCAAAGGGCAACGTATAGAAACTTCATGGAATCGTTTATTTACTCAATGGAAAAGCATTTGAGTAATGTGAACGACTATTTGCAGGAGCTCAATAAAAAGAGCACTGGAAAATATAATATTCAAATGGGTTTCTTAGTGGAAGTTCATAGTGATTTTGGACATTTGTATTTATCACATGATGGCAAGACGGAGAAAGCAAAAAACGGGCTGATGCCATTCTTTGAGGAGCTGGTTCAATGGATAGAAGAAAACTGCGATGCCCGAAAGGTGAATTTTATTATATTCTATTTGTCAGAAACATTGGAAAAAGGAATCCATGAAGTTGTTTATGTGCCAACTAAAAACTTCAGAGCAAATCTGCAAAGACAGAGACAAAAAATATTCAGTTATGTTGGCGATGATATGGACTTAGAACCTTTTGAATTGAATCACAAAGAATCGGTGGCACACGTTGTTTGTCGAGAAGAGGACGAAGAGAAGTTCTCTGTGGAGCTATCAGTAACAGAAACACCACGAGATGATAAAATGGAATGCTTCTTGCTTTCAAGTAAATGTGCATTAGAATGCGAGAAAACAAGCAAGGATTATGCATTGACAGGTGGAACGCTTTTTACTATGACTCTTTTAAGAGATAATGTGAAACGATGGAGAAAATCGTGCATAGAAGGGGAAAAGTGGTTTTATCCGATAGTGATAGATGGTAGTCCGACATTCCTTAAAAAACGTGCTGATGAATACATGATGCGTTGGGGAGATGAAGTTGAAAAATGAGTAAGCTGGATGAACTGCTCCGGGAGCTTTGCCCGAATGGTGTGGAACACAAAAGAATTGGCGATTTTGCAATGTGCTTTCCGGGGGCTACGCCAAAAACAACACACCCTGAATACTGGGAAAATGGAACAATTCCGTGGATGAGTTCTGGCGAGGTAAATCAAGAAGAAGTTACGTTTACCGAAAAGAAAATAACCCAAAAAGGCTATGACGAAACTAGCACAAAAATGGTGCCAGTTGGAACGGTTGTTATAGCGCTAGCAGGACAAGGAAAAACAAGAGGAAAAGTAGCGATAACAAGAATCCCATTGTGTACCAATCAGTCATTATGCGCGATTGTAGTTGATGAAACAGTTATAAGCAAATATTTGTTTCATTACCTGCGATCACAGTATGCAAGAATACGAGAAATATCGTCGGGAGACGGCACACGTGGAGGCTTGAATCTAAAAATGATTAAGGCATATGTGGTGCCAGTACCGCCTATTGAGGTTCAAGAAGAAATAGTACGTATTTTAGATGGTTACACAGAAAAAATAGGCGAGTTGACCCAAAATCTTATGACAGAGATTACGGCGAGGAATACGCAATATAACTATTATAGAGATAAACTACTTAAGGCTGAAACTAACGCTCATAAGTATAAACTGGGAGAAATTGCAACAGTAACAAAACTTGCGGGTTTTGAATTTACAAACTATGTGACATATTCTGAAAACGGAAATATAATTGCGCTACGGGGGTTAAATGTAAAAAATGGACGATTGGATTTGCATGATGTGAAATATGTAGATAAAAGCGATTTCTCCAAACTGGAAAGAAGTAAACTACATATTGGAGACATGCTTTTCACCTATGTTGGAACGGTTGGACAGGTTGCTATAGTTGATGAAGAAGATAAATATTATTTGGCACCAAATGTGGCTTTGATTCGGTGCGATAAGGAAGTATTGCTTCCGCAATATATGAAATACTACTTTCAGACAACGCAGTTTTGGAATAAGCAGATAAGGCGATTGCTTCAATCGTCTTCCATGCAGAATATTCCAATGGAAAAAATCCGAAAATTTGAAATTGCGGTTCCTCCTCTCGATGTCCAAAACCGCATTGTGAATGTATTGGACAACTTTGAGAAAATCTGTTCTGACCTCAATATTGGCTTGCCTGCTGAAATCGAAGCCCGGCAGAAGCAGTACGAGTATTACAGGGATAAGCTCTTGACATTTGCAGAAACAGGCAACACAATTTTGAGCAGAGCAGAGCAGAGCAGAGCAGAGCAGAGCAGAGCAGAGCACTGATTAAGCTGTTGCAGTATGTGTTTGGCTATGCCATGTTGCCGCTGAGTGAAATTGCAAATGTTTTTCGTGGTGAGTATATCACTAAGAAAAATGAAAAAGCTGGTAGTATTCCCGTGATTTTGGGAGGGCAAGAACCGGCATATTATATTGACCGTGCTAACCACACCGGCGAAATTGTCGCGGTGGCTCGGAGTGGCGCATCTGCTGGATTTGTTTCTTACTGGGATGAACCGATTTTTATTACGGATGGCTTTGGATATGAAGCGAAGAAAGAAGTTGCTACACCGAGATATCTGTACTATGTGCTAAAAAACAAGGAAGCAGAGTTGAATGGAATGAAGCGTGGTGCAGGTGTTCCCCATGTGAGAGGCGAAAGATTGGGAGAGATAAATCTGCCAGTGCCGCCTATTGAGGAACAGAAGCGCATTGTTTCTATCCTTGACCGTTTTGATGCTATCTGCAATGATTTGACCAGCGGCCTGCCAGCGGAGATTGAAGCAAGACGAAAACAGTATGAGTATTATCGGGATAAGCTGTTGAGTTTTAAGGAGTTGATCTGATTGGAACGTACTGAAATGAAAGCAGAATTTCTCACTATCTATATGGTGCGTAAGGACTTTATCCAAGGAAAAAATCCATCGTATTCGTATGAAGACTATCTGCGTGATTTTGTGAATTGTTCAGAGCATTTTTTGAAAAGGTCGAATGGAAAACCATACAGAAAGCCGGATTCAGAAGCGCAGGGAGAGTGCGATTGCATTTCAGATAAATACGCAATAGATTTTAAGTTGTTTACTTCGCAGTCGAGGATGTACACGGCTAAAATTTTTTCGCCATCAATCGAAGTAACAGATGATTGGATCAGCTATGGAATGCCGGAAAAACATGAAGGGATTCCCGGATATAAAAAAGAAAAATATAGTAATCCTTATATAGTCTTTCGGAGCTTGGGCCAAGATGAGATAATGGAAATTCGGAAGGAAGAGAAGAAGACAGGAAATAAAGAAAAAGATACATTTCAAATTATAAAGAAGTTTGAAACGAAGAAAAATTTGATGATGTTCTTTCCATATAATCTTCATTTTGACTCAAATGACGATTTTGGACAGGGAATGATATATGCAGTTGATGGAATAAATACTGCTTTTAAGGGGCTTTTTCAATATCGAAAGAGTATCTTGCCAGAGTATGATACCTATGTTTCGTTCATCTACGAAAAAGAAAACTTTGTAATAACCAAATGGACAGGAGATAAGCTTGAATTTGTTGAAATGATACCAGTTTATAGGAGTTCGCTATATTGTGAATTGTGGCATATAGCGGAAGGATAAATTGCAGGAGGAATTTGAAATGTCCTTTTTCAATATCGTTGCGGCTACCAATGAAGATACTGTTGTTGCCGCCTATGAACCCTCCAAGGTGCGCTCTGACAGCTACCAGAGCGAGGCGGAACTGGAAAAAGAGTTTATCCGGCTGTTGTGTGAGCAGGGCTATACCTATTTGCCGCTGCATACCGAGGATGAACTGATTGCCAACCTCCGCAGCCAGTTGGAAGAGCTGAACCACTACCAGTTTTCGGATACAGAGTGGCGACAGTTTTTCAGTGATGTAATTGCCAACCCCAACGAGCATATTCCCGAAAAGACCCGGAAGATTCAGGAAGATAATGTGCAGGTGCTGCACCGGGATGATGGCAGTTCCAAAAATATCACGCTGATCGACAAGAAGAACATCCACAACAACCGCCTGCAGGTCATCAACCAGTATGAGGTAAAACAAGCAGACGGCGCGCGGCATGATAATCGCTACGATGTGACGATTCTGGTCAACGGCTTTCCGCTGGTTCATGTGGAACTGAAGCGGCGCGGGGTGGCCATCCGGGAGGCGTTCAACCAAATCAACCGCTACCAGCGGGATTCGTTCTGGGCGGGCTGCGGTTTGTACGAGTATACGCAGATTTTCGTAATCTCCAACGGCACAAATACCAAGTACTACTCCAACAGCACCCGCTACAATGCCATCAAGGATGCCAAACACGGCAAGACGAAAAAGGAAAAGACCAGCAATAGCTTTGAATTTACCTCCTACTGGGCTGATGCGAACAACCGCGTGCTGACGGATCTGATCGACTTTACCCGGACATTCTTTGCAAAGCACACGATTCTGAGCGTGCTGACCCGGTACTGCATCTTTACCTCAGAAAAGATGCTGATGGTGATGCGCCCATATCAAATCACGGCAACCGAGAGGATATTGAACCGCATCGAGATCGCCAACAACTACAAAAAGTATGGAACCATCGAGGGCGGCGGCTACATCTGGCACACCACTGGCTCCGGCAAGACGCTGACCTCCTTCAAAACGGCACGGCTGGCATCGCAGTTGCCCTACATCGATAAGGTGCTGTTTGTGGTAGACCGCAAGGACTTGGACTACCAAACTATGAAAGAGTATGACCGCTTCGAGAAGGGCGCAGCAAACTCCAACACCAGCACCACGATTCTGAAACGCCAGTTGGAAAACCCGGAAGCACATATCATCATTACCACCATCCAGAAGCTGGCGACCTTCATCAAGAAGAATCCGGGGCATGAGGTCTACCAGAAGCATGTTGTGATCATCTTTGACGAGTGCCACCGTAGCCAGTTCGGTGATATGCACAAGGCCATTGTTCACAATTTCAAAAAGTACCACCTGTTCGGCTTTACAGGAACGCCGATTTTTGCAGTCAACGCAGGAAGCTCCACTGATCCACGCTATTTCACCACGGCTCAGACGTTCGGCGACCAACTGCACACCTACACCATCGTTGATGCCATCAACGACAAGAATGTGCTGCCGTTCCGGGTGGACTACATCAAGACGATGGACACAGAGCCGGATATGGACGATAAACAGGTTTGGGATATTGACCGGGAAAAAGCATTCATGGCACCCCAGCGCATCTCGCTGGTAACAAAGTACATTCTTGACCACTTCGACCAGAAAACCTATCGGGGAGACAAATCGTATGAGTTCAATCTGCTGACGAATGTGGCGGAGGTTGCCTCTGCCCAGCGTGGTGCGGTGGAGGAAATCAAGCAGAAGCAGCGTGTCAGCGGTTTTAATTCGATTTTCTGCGTGGCTTCTGTGCCAATGGCAAAGCTGTATTATCAGGAGTTCAAAAAACAGATGGCGGCAGACCCAACCAAGCGGCTGCACATTGCTACCATTTACAGCTATGGAGCCAACGAAGCCGAAACAGACGGGATTCTGGACGAGGAAAACCCGGAAGATACTTCCAACCTCGACCAGAGCAGCCGGGATTTTCTGGATGCCGCCATTCAGGACTACAACGAGATGTTCCACACGAACTACTCGACCGATGGTGAACGGTTCCAGAATTACTACAAAGATGTATCGCTCCGCATGAAGAATAAAGAGCTCGACCTGCTGATCGTGGTCAATATGTTCCTGACGGGCTTCGATGCCACGACCCTGAACACCCTTTGGGTGGACAAGAACCTGAAGATGCACGGTCTGATTCAGGCGTTCAGCCGGACAAACCGTATCCTGAACAGCATCAAGACTTTTGGCAATATCGTCTGCTTCCGCAACCTGCAAAAGCGGGTGGATGCGGCAATTTCGCTGTTTGGAGATAAAAATGCGGGTGGCATCGTTCTGTTGCGCAAATATGCGGACTATTACCATGGTTATACGGATGAGCAGGGGAAATACCATCAGGGCTATACGGACATGATCGATGACCTGACGCAAAAATTCCCGCTGACAGAGCCGCAGATCGTCGGAGAGCAGAACCAGAAGGACTTTATCGTGCTGTTTGGTGCACTGCTGCGGATGCGGAACCTGCTGTCCTCCTTTGATGACTTCAAGGGCAACGAACTGATCTCGGAGCGGGATTTACAGGACTACTTAGGCCGCTATCAGGACTTGCGAGATGAATGGCGCAATAAGAAGCACGATGAAACCAAAGAGGACATCACGGATGATGTGGTGTTCGAGGTGGAGCTGATTCGGCAGGTCGAAATTAACATTGACTACATTCTGATGCTGGTCAAAAAGTACCATGACACCCATTGCGATGACAAAGAGGTGCTCATCACGATTCGCAAGGCGATTGATGCCAGCCCGGAACTGCGCAGCAAAAAGCAACTGATTGAAACCTTTATTGCAGGTGTCAACGATGTGGATGATGTGATGGCAGAGTGGAACACCTATGTGTCCGAACAGCGAGAGAAAGAGCTTGTCCAAATCATTCAGGAAGAAAAGCTGAAAGAGCCAGAGACCCGCAAGTATCTGGCCAATGCGTTCCGTGACGGTGAGATCAAAACTGTGGGCACTGATATTGACAAACTGATGCCTCCTGTTTCCCGCTTTGGCGGCGGTGGCCGTGCGCAGAAGAAGCAGGGCGTGATCGATAAGTTAAAGAGCTTCTTTGATAAGTTCTTTGGGATTGGTGGAAACTGGGCAACAGAAGAAGACAAAGTTACAGATGGTGATTGAACTTTGATGAGCGTTAATCAATGAATCCTTGACATGGAGGAATAAGATGAAGGTTAGAATACCGGACTTGAATGGACAAGAACAATATATCGAAGATAAGAATTCCATTGTTTTGATAGGAGCGAATGGCGCAGGAAAAACGAGAATGAGCGTGTGGATTGACGAGAACAATCCGGAATATCCGGTGCATCGAGTGTCTGCACAGAAATCACTTAATATGCCACAGATAACAAGTCCAACAGAGATGACCACGGCAGAAGAAGAATTTCTTTATGGAACGACTTTTACGGATAAGAAGTGGTTGTATTCCCATGGAAAGAAAAGTAATCGATGGGGAAATGCGCCGGAGACATTTTTGCTTAATGACTATGAAAAATTGATGCAATATCTAGTGACAGAGGAATATGAAAAAGCGATTGAATATAGGACAGAGCACAAAAGCGGGGCGGCCGATTTTGATAATGTGACCCGTTTGGAAAAAATAAAAGAAATATGGGAAAATGTTATTTCACACCGCAAATTAAAAATAAGCGCTGGGAAAATAGAGGTTTCAAACTGTTTAGAAGATGGCTATTATAATGGAAGTGAAATGAGTGATGGAGAAAGAGCTGTTTTTTACTTTATAGGTGAAGTGCTATGTGCAAAAGAAAATAGTTTAATTATTATTGATGAGCCTGAAAATCATCTTCATAAATCAATTTTGCCACGGCTATGGGACGCAGTTGAAAAAGAAAGAGAAGACTGTGTGTTCTTATATATAACGCACGATCTTGAATTTGCCAGAAGTAGAACGCAAACTCAAATTATCTGGGTAAAGGAATTTGAAAAGGAAGGCCAATGGCAATATGAACTGCTTGATGACGTGGATGCATCGGATGGGCTGAAACTTGAAATTTTAGGAAATCGGCAAAATGTTTTGTTAGTAGAGGGTACACAGACTCGGAGCATTGACAAGAAATTGTATTCAAGATTGTACCCGGAATATAATGTGATTTCTATGGAAAGTTGCAATGCCGTGATTCAAGCGGTAAAAACATATGGCCAAACGGAACAGCTTCATTATATGGAGGTAAAAGGAATTGTTGATAGAGATAGACGTTCTGATGATGAAACGGAAAAACTGAAAGTTCAAAATGTTTTTGTGCCACAGGTGGCAGAAGTTGAATCACTTTTTCTTTTACCAGAAGTGATTGAAGCGGTTGCTCAAAAACAAGACAAGGAACACCCAGAAGAAATCATTGGTGTGGCAAAAGAGAGAACGTTAGAGTTCTTGAGAGAACATAGGAACGATCAAGCGCTCCTGTTTACTAAACAGAGATGTTTGAACTATATAACGGAACAAGTGAGTACAAAAGCATCTACAATAGAACTTTATAAGAATAATTTAGATGGTATACATACAAACTTGAATGTCGAAGAAGTTTATAGGCAAGAACTTGAGTCGATTGATAAAATAATAAGTGAAAAAGATTTCATGGGAGCTTTGAAAATTATTAACGAAAAGGGACTGCTTCCATATACAAAACTTCCAAATGAATTTGGTTGGAAGAAGGAATACTATATTGACTATGTGTTGAAACTCATTTCGAGAAAAGATGAAGTTGGCGAGCGGCTAAGAAGAAGCATGAGAAAATATATTTTTGAAGATTGAAAGAAACGGAGAAACTTATAGTTGCATCAAGAGCTGAAACACGCTATAATACAGTCAGAGGTTGTGGCTCTGCGTGATACTATCCTGATACTAAAAAATCAGCAAGCTACATCTATCACAGCAATCTCATGGAAAAGTGAACATCCAAGGATAGATTCACTAAACAAATTTGCTTAGTTGCAATTTGAACTTACCGAGCTCGAATAATGGAATATTTGAAAAATAAACGTATCTACGATTGAAAAATGAGCAAAAATCGACTTCTGACATCATTTTGACATCATCCGTGGCAAAAAGCACCTGCTGGATGTGCCGGAAATGGTAGCACGGTTTATTATCGGAGAATAATTTGAAAGCCCCGGAAAGTAACGAGAAATCGAAACTTTCCGGGGCTTTTGCGACATCATGACATCAAAAAACGGGCTGTGACATCATTTGTTTTCGGCTTAGACGAGTGGCATCAAATCGGATTCATCCTTGGAGGAAGAGGAAGTACTGAGAGTTTCCAGCCTTGACACGAGTTCCTGCTGCTTATTGGGGTACAGATGGGCGTATGTCCGCATGACAACAGGAACAGTATCCCCGATCCGCTTGGCCACCAGAACAATAGAGTACCCAAGTTCGATACAGAGAGAAACGTGGCTGTGCCGAAGATCGTGGACACGAATGTCCGGCAGATAGGTTATCTGGGTGCAGCGGGTCAATTCTTTGTTAAGGGCTGTACAGGTCATGTAAAATACCCGGTCATCTGGGGTCAGGCCGTATAGTTTAGAACAGTAGGTACGAAATTCTTCTGCCAGCCAATGGGGGATAGGCACATTTCTGTTGCCGCCCTTTTTGCTATTCTTGGTGGGACCGAGAATGTCTTGACCCTTTTTCCGGTGATAAGTTTTATAGATTCGCAACTGGTCATCGTCAGTCAGGTCTTTCGGCAGCAGCGCCAACATTTCACCTTCACGGCATCCTGTCCAGAATAGAATATCAAATGCCAGAAGATGTGGACAAAGAATCACTGGTAAAGTTCAATGGCTTTCTGGCAGCAAAAGCTGAGGGCAGCTACCTGATTTTGAATGAGGGTGGCTATCAGATAGAAGGACAAACAGATACATGGAAAGTCATTGACGAAAAGAATGTGCAGGAGCAAAGATTTGTGCAGCTTGTCTGTGAACAGACAAAAAACAAAAACCGGATATTGTTCTCCATGACAGTGGAGTTTTGGTGGCGCAGACGATTTACGGATTTGATAGTTCGGTTATGAAGAAAATCGAGAAGTTTCTTCGAGAACAAAAGCCGGAACTGCTGCATTACCAGAAATTTTTGGAGAATGGCACCGCAGAACGTGCCAAAGAATCCGGCACAGAGCAGAATTACAACATGATTGATGGTTGTGTCAACAATAATCCGAAGAAACCGCGTATCATCGGAAATCGGATTTCGGTCCTTGACCGCCTGCACATCAAGTTGGAAGAGCGAAAACAGAAAAGTCAGCCCCAACAGCAACAGCAGCAGGAGAGAAGTCGGAAGAATTAAAAATCCGATACAGAGCAGAGTGGTGGTTCCATAAAAAGAGCCACCGCTCTTATTTTGTAGCCGAAATGGAAACAAAATATTATGAAACTCAAAAATAGTTTCCAAATGATTGATATCCTTGGCGAGAGAGCGTATAATATAAGTACAAGAATAGGAGGCGATTATATGCTGGATGTAAATATGATAATTGCAAACAACATTCAGGCTGAACTGAAAAAAGAAAACAAAAAGCAAGTTGATCTGGCAGAAGGAATTGGAGTCTCCAAGCAGACAATGAGCAAAATCATGAATGGTGCAAGAGCAATCAACGCGATTGAACTTCATAAAATTTCTGAATACCTTCATGTGTCGATGGATTCTCTGATGAAGATGCCAGAAAAGCCGATGGACACGAATGTGATTCATGCGTTTATGGGGCGTGTTAAAACTGAGGAAGCAAGAAAGGGAATCCGGCTTGCGGATGAACTGTCCGATATGATTCTGTTCCATACTAGGGTGTGCGAGAATGGCAAAAGGATGGAGCAGCCATGGGAGGATTAAGTGATGAGCAATGTTCTGGAAGATAGCCTCTTTGTAAGCCAAACCAAGAAATTTGATGAAATCCAATCCATCGTCAGACAGTTCTCGGCAGAGTATGTCGGCAATTCTATTATCAAGGATAATATCTTTGCTGTCATACAGAACTATGCCAGGAAGAAAGAAATCGCGTTGGAACTGCTTCGTTACCCGATCCATGATGATGAATTATGGGCGTTGACTTTTTTGAAGCAGGATACGATTTTTGTGTGCGTAAATACAGCACTTCCGCTTTGTAAGCAATTTTTTGCGGCGGCGCATGAACTGTATCATATCTATTGCTATGTGGAAAATGCAGACCAGAGCTATATAAAAAATGGTTCTATGCTGGATTCGGCAACAGGGGATGAAACAGGAAGAACGCAGGAGGACTTGGAAGCGAATGCCTTTGCAGGGCTGCTTCTGATGCCGGATCAACTGCTCCATGAGCAGATTCTACTGTATGGACTTGATAAAGATTTGGTTACGGTAGATTCTGTCCTGATGCTTATGGATATGTTTGCTATGCCCTATAAGGCAGTTGTACTGCGTTTGTTTGAAAGCGGGAACATATCTCATCAGCAGGCTGAAAAGTTGCTGGAGGTAGGCTCTGCGGACGTAATGGAAAGAGTATCGCTGACAGGTAAGGCAAAACGCTGGCAGCTTGATGGAAAAGGTACAGAATCTTTTGGCACACTCCTTGAGAAAGTTGAGTATAACAGACAGCATGAGTATCTGACGGAATCCAGAGAAAATGAAGATGTGGCCTATCTTGCTCAACTGAAAAAAGAGTATGGTTTGGATTGAGGGGGTGTCAGATCGAAGTGAAAAGATACGCACTGCTGGATACTGACTTCATTTCCAAAACGCACTCTGTTCAAGATGATGGCGGCAATCATTTGATTGATCGCGTCATGGAATTGCCGGAGTATGAGTTCTTTTGTCATGCGCAAATCGTAACGGAACTTAATCGGTATAATGCTGATGCACCAATCTGGTTGAGCGAGAAGATTGGAGCGCAAAAGATAAAAAGCTACACGGATCAGGAAATCCTTGAAAGCTTGTCACTTGCGCGAGGGCCGCTGGCGTGTGCGACTTATACGCAGATGTTAAAATTGGCCTGCGATGCCTTTTCTAAGGATTACTTTTCGGAACATTATCGGGCATTGGAAGATGCTGATTATGCGACAATATCGAGAGAGGACTATTTGAAAGAGCTTGAACGACTCGATATAGAAGTTGGTAAGAAAAATAATCTTGGGGAAATCAAGTCGTTTGTGCTATTACAAGTTTTGTCTGTGATGCTTGGCGAGCAGATCTATGTGTTCTGCTCCGATGACAAAAATGCTCGGAATGGAGCCACAAATTTTGAAGATGTTCGGTGCATCAGTCTGGTATCAGTATTCTCACGTTTAAAAGAAGAATCAAACTGGACACTTGTCGATGCCGAGCCGTACATTGAATCACTCATTGCGTTTTATCAGGATCATCACCAAACCACTTTCCGCGTAATGGAAGCGTCTGAGGTCAGAAGATTGCAACGGATACCATGCAGGCAGGTGTTGCGGGAAATCTTTGATGGGAAATTTATTGAACTAAAAAATGGTATGCTGCGGTATAAGCAGTAAGTGAAACGAATAGCCAGCGTATTGTGTGGAATGAACCACATGATACGCTGGCTGTTTTTGCTTTTGGGTGACTTTGAAAGTGGGTTAGAGAGATTGCTCATATTTTCGAGTGCGCTGCTGTTCGTGCTGTTGCACTTCTTGTTCTGTGCCGAGGATGCTGTCTACATTGGCGCAAACGGTCTGGAGTTCTTTGTAATAATCCTTGAAATAATGGTAAGTATCGTATTGGGCGTCCTTCTGAATCGTAAGCTGCTCTCTTTCTGCCCGGAGGTCTTTCATGGTAGGAAACTTCCCGTCAGGCGAGTGCTGCTTCAGAATTTGAAGTGCTTCTTCATATTGGGCAAGTTTGTCCGAGTGGGCTTGACGGAAAATCTTCTTATTCGGAGCTTTTAGAAATTCTCCGTAAATGGATTTTGTGGAGAGATATTGACCAAGATAATGAATGGATATGTATAAATGGATAATTCCTAACGAGTTTGGCGATGAGTCGTCGGTTCAACAAGATTTGAATTTGCATTATGTAGGACTGACAAGAGCAAAAGACGCCTGCTATATTATGAATGGCACCGCGCGTTTTAGAAATAAGAAAAATGATTATATTTTTGCAGAGCCATCTTTATTTCTTAGTAAACCAGGACTTGCGGAAAGAAGAAAGGATGTCCGGTGGGAAATGTGATATTATGAACAAAACTGTATGAAGGCTATGCTATAAGTATGACGTATAATTTACATGATGGGGAAGAAAACAACGACCTCATAGTTGAGAGGATTCGTAAATCTTCTCGGCTATGAGGGCGTTTCATTCTGTAGGAATGTGAGAGTTATAGGCTGAGGGTTTCTACCCATGCAGACAAATCTGCCTTGCTGGAATAGGAGTTGAACACCTTACCATGCAGTAACTTTGCACCAGTGTAGCTCGGCGCAAGTTTTTCATTGGTTTTGCCCATGCCGCTGCCGCCGGAGGTGGCAAAGGGGATGATGGTCTTACCTTTTAAGTTGTAGCTTTCCAGAAATGTATTGATGATGGTGGGAGCAACATACCACCAGATAGGAAAGCCGACAAAGATGGTGTCATACTCGTCCATGTTATCACGTTTGGCGGCGATGGCAGGGCGAGAGTTCGGATTGCTCATTTCGATGGTGCTGCGGGATTTCTTGTCCATCCAGTTCAGATCGGCCTTGGTATAAGGAACTTCTGGCTGAATCTCAAAAATGTCTGCACCGATGGCATCTGCCAGATTTTCAGCAACTTTTGCGGTGACACCGCTGGCAGAAAAGTAAGCGACAAGTCTTTTACTCATGATAATGCACTCCCCCTTGACAATTTTGTATAAGATAAGTATAACACGACAGGAAAGTAGCATCAAGCGGTTGCCCATGATATAACATCAATAGAAATGTAATAACATGAACAATTTCAAAGAGTGGAATTTTCAAGCTGTGATGCGCTTTTTCTGCTAGTCTTAACTCTAATTTTGTATCTTAACTTAAAAAGAGTTATAATGCAGAAGAAAAGTTAAGATGATCGAGAATAGCCGATGGATTCTGATTGTGGAACGGGCAGCGTTGTCCATAATATAACATCAACGACAATGTTATATTATGGACAACTGTTCGTAAAAATTTAAGGATTTTGAGGGAGTTGCACAGCTTGATATGAGAAGCGATTTATGGTAAGATGAAAGTACAGTAAGAGTTTATACGCTCTTGTTGAATCTACTGCGAGGAAGTGAATGCCGATGGAAAAGCAAAACACGGTAGAAAATCAGCTTGCCCACACGATAACTCAGACGGAGTTTGATTCGGACTATGATAAGACTGCCAAAAAGCTGCTGGCTAACAAGCAGATTTTGGCGCAGATTATGAAGGGCTGTGTAGATGAATACAGTGAATGTTCAGTAGACGAAATTGCTGAAAAGTATATTGAGGGGACTCCAGAGGTTGGCACGGTTGGCGTTCACGTTGATGATACAAACAGACCTCCGAAAGCTCCTGACGTAATAACTGGAAGCAACAATGAGGATTCTACGCTGACTGAGGGAACGGTGCGTTATGACGTTCGCTTTGATGCGATTGCTCCAACGGCAGCGAATGATGCAGCACAGCAGGATGTGATTCGTCTTATTATCAATGTGGAAGCGCAGACTGCTTTTAATCCGGGATACCCACTGACAAAACGTGCAATCTATTATTGCAGCAGAATGATTTCTGCACAGCACGGGCCGATATTCAAAAAGTCTGAGTATGGAAAAATCCGAAAAGTGTATTCTATATGGGTTTGTACAAAACCGTCCG
>OGIO01001534.1_pt1 | contig 18381 bp, 16 predicted proteins | sample 1571841 | NCBI WGS metagenome assembly OGIO01 (sample SAMEA2582111, study PRJEB24529) | metagenome | biome: Human gut stool | place: China | collected 2011
AAGACTTCTCTGTTCCCGAATAAGCTGTTTTTCAAGTTTCTTTAATCTTGCAGATTTGTTAATGTTCTTATAAGTTTTACCATTAGAAACAATGGCAAAATCCTTTAATCCAAGGTCAATGCCAATTCCTGCATTGGAATTATTGGCTATCTTGTTATTTAAAATTTCTACAAGAACTGAAACATAGTATCTGTCAGCTTTCATTGAGACCGTGCCGCTTTTAATCACATATCCGTCTTTAGTTGTTGGAATATATCCTTTTTCTTTGATGCGAACCCAACCAAGTGACGGAATATTGATTCTGTGTCTTTCGCAACGACAATCTTTTGGATTATTCTTTACAAAATACATTTTTACATCAGATTTGCCTTTCTTTTTTAAATTCGGAAAAGCACTTTGATGTTTGAAAAATCTGGTAAATGCGATACAACCATTTTCAATTGAGTGCTTTACAGATTTTGAACTGACTTCCTTAATCCATAACTTGTCTGGATTTTGTGGAAGATACTCATTGTTCAGCCAAACACTAAAACTTTTACCACTCATAAACTTTTCGCCTTTATCGTAAAGTTCTTTGTTATGAGCAAGATAGAAATTATAAATGAATCTACAAGTTCCTATCGTCTTATGAATCTTGACTTTCTGTTCCTCTGACGGATTTATTTCCGTCTTGAAGCTCTTTAGCAATTTCCACATCCCTTTCTATTTGTTTTTTATACTTACGAAGTCCGTACAACCTACAAGAGAACACATGGAGTATTGAAACAATATCCTGCACAAGTTCTTCTTGTGGTGATAGTTCTTCATTGTTCACTACCACGATGGTCGTATTGAACTTCGTACAGAATTTTTCAAACCAGTTGTAACCAAATCTGATAAATCTATCTTTGTGAGTTACGATTATAGTTTTGATTTTTTGTTCCATCACTTCATCTAATAATTCATTCCACTTTTTACGATTGTAATTAAGACCGCTTCCATAATCTTCAATACACTGGTCTACAATAATACCTTTGGCATTACAAAACTGTCGTAAAAATGTAACCTGGTTTTGTAAATCATCTTTTTGATTTCTTGTAGATACCCTGGCATAAATAACTACCTGACGTTGGTCATCTTCAGTATTTATCCCTTTGAATTGTAGATATTGGTCATAAGTGTAATAACGTCTATCAGTTGGAGTCCGGTTTGCCTTTAGAGTTCCTTCTCTATCCCAACGCTGTAATGTTTTTACAGATACACCTAACAGTTCAGCAAAATCTTTTGGCTTGTAATTTGTGATATTTGATGTGTTCATAATAATTTACTCATTTGAGTATATTTAAACATATTTAATCACATTAGTTAATAAATCTGATTGCTTAGGATACTCTCCTGTTTTTGCTTTCGCAATGTCCGTAATACAAATATAATCATCCATTTTTTGTTCCGAAATCGAAATTTGTACATCTTGTACATTAATTATCCTATTCTTCATTCACTTCTTCCTTTTCTGAAAAATTTCCATTTTAATCCTATATGTCAGTAATCCCAAAACATAATCTGGCATTTTTCTTGTTCCTCTTTCCCATTCTGTTACGGTTCTGTAAGGAATTCCGAAATACTCACAGAATTCTTTTCTATTCATTCCAGTGCTTTCCCGCAGTTCTTTCATTTGATCTTTTATTTCCATATCTTTTCCGCCTTTGCTTTTACACATTGTGTATCTATTGTAGTATACTTTTTTTATATCTGCAATATTTTTTGTCTAAGCTTAAACATTTGACAAACTACTTTTCAGGCACAACCGCCCATACCCCACCTGATTATTTGGATACTCCCGAAATCCCGGCAGCTCCCTTGCTCCTTTCCTTAAATATGCCTTCACTTTCTCTCCATACAAATACGGATCATTGCCTTTTACAATTCCCCATTCCATCAGCAGGGCTGCGCTTCCTGTCACAAACGGAGTCGCAAATGAGGTCCCTGATACTTCTTCATATCCACCTCCTGCTCTCACAGTCGTCACCTTAACTCCCGGTGCCACTAAATCAGGTTTAAATGCCGCTGTTCCTTCCCGTCGCTCCAACGCCCCTCGACCGGAAAAATCTGCATATGTGAATGTCAACGCATCATATGCTCCTACTGTTATCACTCTCTCTGCAGTAGATGGAATTGTAATGGTATCTGAGCTATTTGGAAATAAAAAAGCTGTTCCTATATTCAATGTACTCTGACTTGGCAGCCACATCTGATATTCTCCTGATACAATTTTCTTTGGTGCCAGAATAATCCGCCATACCCCTGCATCTATATATGTTTGCTTTGGCAAAAAATCAAAATAGATTTCCTGTCGCACACTATAAGGATTTGGTTCTCCATAATATAATAAAATTTCCGTATTTCCAACCGTAAAACGTTGGGTACCTAAGATTGATGAAATAGGTCCGACACTCACCCCTGATGGATTGACCAATGATATCTCTATTTCGTCTACATAAGATTTCCATATCTGTACATTCAACGTCCGTTCTCTTATCTGAACTCCAAGTTGTATTTCTTCTTCTCGATTCTCTGTCATTTTTCCCTCAGTATGTCCAGCTGTCGTCCCCTCATTTCCTGCCCCAACACAAATTACTGTTTTCCAGACATTTGATATCTCATCTAAAAACCTCTCTAGCAAAGATGTTCCATCATGAGAACCATAAGTATTTCCAAAGCTAATGTTAATAGCAACCGGCATTTGATATTCAATCGCTTTTCGTACTGCGTAATCTACTCCCTGCATTAATTCGCTCGTTCTGGGAAATCCATCTTCACTTGTATTTCTCATCTTCACAACAATCAGCTCACTCTCCAGTGCCACACCAGCTAATGCCCCACCGCTTGCTCTTCCATTTCCCGCTGCAATACCAGCCACTGCTGTTCCATGTCCTGATATATCCTGCGTTGCCACAATTGACTGTCTGTTTATAATACTTTGTTGGTTTAAAGCATCGTTAATCTGTTCTCTGGTATATTCCACTCCGATCACATATCCTTCCGGCGGTCTTTCTCCCTTTCTTGGAATCAATGACTGATCCCACATTGTCCGAATCCTTGTCGTTCCATCTGCATTTTGAAAATCTGGATGTGCATAATCGATTCCAGAATCTATCACTGCTATCACCACGCCTTGTCCATATAAAGAAAGACGAGTGCTCTGTACCTCTTGGATACAGGACACTCGTCTCCCATTCGCCACTTGAAAAAATAATCGTTTTGGCTTTTCTACATAATTCACTTCGATAATCTGCGACAATCGTTCTATCAATGATTCTTTGATCGTAATAATTGCATATCCATTTATTAACTCCACAACACTGCTGGCAAGTTCCCGAACCTGATCAAGACTTCCAGTATATTGTACAATTAAAGTCCATTCTTTGTCGGCAGAATCATATCCCACATCAAGATTTGATGAGTTTTCTCGCTCTGTTTCGGTTGCATCCAATGCAAGATTTAATAAATTCTCGAGTTTTTGACTCGTCATGATAAATTGCTCCGATTACTTTTCTATTATTTTCTATATTTATTCTGTAATTTACATTGCAATGCAAAAACTATTGAATTTTATTGCTTTTTTTCATCTCTATCATCTCTCGTATTTCTAGCAAACAATTTTTTCACAAGTTCATCCCCTACATCTTCTACTACTCGCATCACTTCCTGAATCTGCTCTTTTCTTATTCCATCCAAATGAAATCCTCCGGTACACACCGTCACACATTCGGTTCTACTACATACCATTTCTGCCAGTTTTCTACACAAAAATTCATCTTTGTGCCCAGTAAGATTCAAAATGGAAGACGTCGCACTGATACTTCCATCTTTGTTAAGAGACTCTCTTGGAACTGCCTGTACAACACAACCTATGTGCGGCGCACTCCCACCCTCAAGGCAAATAAATATATCGCTTCCTATTTTTCCAGCACTTACTTTCAGAACCGAACTGGCTGCTTCTCTTTTTATTTTTACAAGCCATTCCATCTTCTATACTCCTTCGCTTCAATTCCAAATGGTTCCAATAATTTTGCTGCAATATGATAAGTCATCTCGTCTATACTCTCCGGCATATGATAGAATGTCATCATTGGAGGAATAATATGTATTCCCGGAATCATTGACAGTTCCTGAAGATTTCTTAGGTGAATTGCACTTAATGGGGTTTCTCTTGCAGCAAGTACAAGCGGACGTTGTTCCTTAATCGTCACGTCCGCAGCACGCAAAACAAGGTTATCCGCATATCCGCTGTGGATTCCTGCAATTGTCTTCATACTGCATGGAACAATCAACATTCCTTCTGTTTTAAATGAACCACTGGCCGGAGCCGCACCAATTTCTCTTGAATCCAGTACATAATCTGCCATATGTTCTACTTCTTCTACTGTTATTTTTGTTTCATGTTCTAATGTCAGCTTTGCACTGTCTGTCATAATTAAATAGGATTCAAATTTCTCCTGCTCACGAATCAATTTAAGCGATTGAATCAAAATCGGGAGTCCACTCGCCCCAGTTGCTCCTATTATAATTCTTTTCTTCATCTTTCTTCCTCAACTACAATTATTACAAGATACCACAATATGCAAGGAGCGATTCTAATTCCTTGCATACTGTTTCTTTCACACTGTATTTTTCTTTTCTATTTGCAAATTTCATCAATCCATGCAAATAACTCTTCCATATCATAATCACCTGCATGTGGTACATTCCATGGTGAATGATAGTCAACTTCACACCCTACTTCTCTTAATTTTAATGTCAGCATTGCTGAGATTGCAAGTGAAGTGTCTCTATCGCATTCCCCATGACGAATTCTAAAGTATTTTGCAGTCTCTGCCTTTTCATCGTCAACATAGTACATTGGATTCATCATTTTGATAACTATATCCTCTGCTTTTTTCCCTGCACCTGTACTATTTTTATAACTATATTCTGTAAAATGTCGACAATTTTCCATCTCATTTCCAAAGAGGTCATTCTCTGGGCTATGCAATCCAAGATCATCAAATGCAGGTGCTGTTTTCATACGAGTAATATCTTTTACATATTCTTCAAAATCCATCCCTGTCACTTTTCCATTTTCAATCGTAAGCCATGCCTTCTTTTCTGCTGGTTCTACTAATCCTGGTCCTGCTTTCTTTGCATTTGGATGATCAATAGAATGCTGGGCAGATTCCATTATAATTTTTTTCACATATTCTTTAAAACTTCCATTTCCGTCAGCATTCAATGTCAATTCATTTCCATTTTTATCTTTTAACTTCAAACTATTTACATACTCCGGAAAAAGTTTTCCTTCTTCTTTCGATACTTGAATCTGTTCTTCCGGCATCGTTCCATCTTCCGGGGTGAAAGAAGGTCTTCCGCCTTCTCCCATCTGCATATTCATCCTATGATAATCATTCACTCCCTGGAATTCCCATTCATATGCCATATCAGCATGATCCAGATTTGTAATCGGGCAATAGCAGGAGGCTGCAAATACTGCATCCGATGCATCTGCTGCGCCAAGTTTCTGAAGATAAGGCTTATAATCTGGATGATTACCTGTTGTTCCCATCAAAGATGATAGTGCTCCTCCGGCACTTGTACCATTTGTAATAATTTTATCTTCATCTCCCGGAAGTTCATCGCTGAAATAATGTAAATATCTGACTGCTGCCTTATAATCCACAATACATGCCGGTGCTTTTCCATTATATCTTCCCTCTGCATCCTTCTGGGTTCTTCCTCGGATTGCCGGTGCTGCCACTACATAGCCATGCTGCAGTGCACGAAATATAGAATTAATTTGGTTTTTCATAAATTTATGATATCCTGGTTCATCCAAGTCCCCCGGCATATATCCACCAACTGTGTTCGGCATAAATACCGGTGCAGTCTCCAAAGCATAACCATTGATTTCTTTTCCTTCGTAATAAGCTTCCGGCACGAAAATATTCATCTGTTGATAAGCTTCATTTACCGGATGCTCTACATAAGTCAAATTGCGAAATGCTCGAAATCTGATGCTTTCATTTTTCAGTGTCAATTCTTCAATCTTATAATTATCTTTTTCAAATTTCATGTCTTTCACTTCCTGTTAATTATTTTCCAATATTTCAAATGTACAACTTTTCTTTTTATTCTGTTACTTCTTACCCGACTATTTTTTCTGTCCTAATTCTTCGCGAATCTGCGGCAGATATTTTTCAACATCCATAAACAACACAGCCACAACCAATGCTACACTCAAAATTGCTCCGAGCCACCCATAATCAAATCGAATTGCACTAATTACTGCTTGTGATTGTTCAGCTCCCGGTACTCCTACATATCCGACTGCTGCAAGAATCCATGCTGTCAATGCTGAACCAAATCCAATACCGATTTTTGAACCAATTGACTGTGAAGAAGCCATCAATCCCTCTGAACGTACTCCATATTTCCATTCACCATAATCTGCTGCATCTGCAACAAATGCATAAACACCTGCAAACATTGGTCCAATTCCAATAGAACGAAGTACTGTTCCTGCAAGTAGTAGTGACCGATTTGTGTCTGCAACACCAATTAAAGCAAATCCAATGATCATTACAATGCCTCCGCATGTCATAAATGATCTCTTTGAAAACTTATTCGCAAAATATGGCATAAAGAACAATATAATCACTCCCGGAAGCTGTCCTAATGACATCAACTGTGTCATAAACATCGGGTCTCCAAGTACTACGTTACAATAATAAATTTGTGCTGCAATCGCATTTGCATTTACAAGTAATGTGAATACTCCAATAAGTAATGCCAGCCAGAAATATCTATTTTTCAGTACAGCCGGAAGTTGCTCTTTCATTGGAATATTTTCTTTTTTCTCATCGTTTCCGTTATGAATATCTGTCATTTCAGTACATGTCAGTCCTGGAATCAAAATCAGCACACCTGCTATCACGCCAAGGATCACACTTGTCACAAACCAACCAAGTTTAATCTGCATTGCTGTAATTGCAGTTCCGATTACTAAACCGGAAAGATTATTGATAATAGAAGATATGATAGATGTTGTATTTCTATCTTTAAAATCTCTTGTCATACATGCAAGTAACGCAGAATGTGCTACACAGAAGATTGTGTATACTACACAATTCAAGAAAATATATGTAACATATGCATAAACCAGCTTCATAGCTTCGCTCCATCCGCTTGGAACATGTAAGATTAAAATAATTCCGATGCACATCAATGGCGCTGCTATGATCAGCCACGGTCTTGCCTTTCCGAGTTTTGTATGTGTCTTATCAACAATCCCGCCCATCATTAAATCAGTAACACCATCCAACAAACGACAGATTACAAACATAGTTCCTACTGCCGCTGCAGCAATTCCAGCTGTATCGGTATAATATGCCGTCAAAAAAGTTGCAAGTAATGTACTCATTACATTACCTCCGCCGGCTCCACAGCCATAGCAGATTTTCTTCCATACAGGAATTTTCGTATTTTGCTTCATTTTAAATTTCCTCCGTTCCTCTCAGTAATAATTATCTCAACTAGTTTTGATTTACTACTAGTATACGAATTTCTCGAGGAAATTTCTTTACATTAATTAGCGAGAAAATTACCAAAATTTGCACTTATCATTCTTTTCACTTGTTCTGTTTTTTAAATTGATACGGTGTAATATTATATACTTCCTTAAATGCATGAATCAGACTTCGTGAATCGGTAAATCCAGTATCCATCGCAATTTCGAGCATTGATTTTTCTGTTTCAAGAATTTCTTTCTTGGCAGCACGCACTCGTACTTTCATTAAATACTCTTTAAACGTCATTCCAGTATTTTTTCGAAAAAATCGTGAGAAATATTCTCTGGTAAAATAAAATTTTTCTGCGACTCTTTGTTGTTGAATTGGTTCCATATAATGTGTATTTACATATAGCATAATTCCTCGAAGTCGTTCCATATTTTTCTCATTATTAATTGGGAATGCTTCTTTCCTGCTTGCAAGTGCATCTTTACATATCAAATACATCAATTCATACATCAGCCCTAGGAGCTTCACTTCTTCATAAGGCTCCATTGATTTCCTATGGTCTGAATATTCCAAAAATTCTCTCATGATTTTATCGATTTTTTCATTCTCTGAATGTACATCTGTTCGAAAATACATTTCTTTAATATTCGGAATCAATTGTTCTACAAATTCTGGATTAATGATAAGAACAATTGCCACTGTATCTACATTTTCATCTATATTGATATCTGAAACAATCTTATGTATACTCTCTGAGTTCGTTACAAACAAACTGCCCGAATCTGCTCTATATACTTTTCCATCGATATAATGTTCTGCATGTCCTACAAATGTATAAACAATCTCTAATTCTCTGTGCCAGTGTTCTAACACATCTTTTCGTCTGCCATAGCCATCCATAATCTCTTTTCTTGTAATACTGTGAATACGAAATGGAAGATGTTCAGCATAATTGACTACTTCATGAATCATAACCACCGCTCCGGATTAACTTCCATAAATCTTGCTCTCACAAACTTCTCTTTCTGATCATACGGAACTGTACAATCAAAAATCGTCTTGCAGGCAATACCATGATCACGAATGCTTGGTGAACACGTTGGATCATTAGACGGGTCAAGAGGATGACATCTCACCCCCGGAATTGTAATAATATCGGCATCCCCTTGAAATCTTGTGTTCATTGCCCATAGAACATCATTCATATCAAAGCAATCCACATCTTCATCTACAAGGAAAACATTTTTTAATTCACTAAATGCCGAAAATGCAAGAAGTGCTGCCTGTCTCTGTCTCCCCTCATCACTTGCATTTAATTTTTTAAACTGCAGAACCGCCATATATTTTCCGCCCCCAGCAGAACCACAATATACATTCTGAAGACGTCCCGGCATTGCTTTTTCTACCATTCCATAAATACTTGCCTCTGTTGGGATTCCCGCCATAGATACATGTTCTTCGCTAGGTCCGATACAGGTCTGCATGATTGGATGTTCTCTATGTGTTACTGCTTTCACTTTTATAAGCCAGCACTGAGAGCTTGCCGGACCGGTATATCCTGGGAATTCCGGCATTGCATATCCGCTATGACTATTCTGATCTTCCTGCACTCGTACATTCGGGATAACCTCACCTTCAATCACATATTCCGCATTTGCAATTGCCCTCTCATCAACGGTCAGGCATTTACACAATTCAACCGGTTCATTTCTAAGAGCTCCTGCTACAGCCAGCTCATCGTATCCAAGTGGCGTTGTCGGCGGTTCAAAACAGGAACCAATCTCAATTGCAGGGTCAACTCCAATGCTGATGGAAATCGGAAGCTTCTCTCCAAGTTCTTCTGCTCTTTCTGCCATTGCTCCGATATGTCTCGCACCTGGTGTAAAAAAGATGGACAGTTCATCTTTTCCCTGAATACACAATCTGTGAATGGTCACATCATGTACCCCTGTATCCGGATGGGTTGCATAACACATTCCAAGTGTGATATATGGTCCCGCATCATCCGGTGTATTAGTCGGAGCCGGTACCAGGTCATATAAATTAAAATCTGCATCGTCTGCCTTATGCACTACTTGTTGACAAGGAGCATCCCCTTTATATTCTACCGGCGGGATTGGGTTATCTACGCTCTGGTAAAGTTTCTTTCCCAATTCTTCCGGCTTACAGTCCAGAAGTGCCGCTACGCGCTTTCTGCTTGCCAGAACACCGATTGCCACTTTTGCGTCCGGATGACCTTTCACGTTGTTAAATACCATTGCAGGACCTTCTTGAGTAGGACGTTTTACAGTTCCGCCAGCCCCTACATATCGGTAAACTCCGGCCAATTCTGCCATCGGATCCACTTCTACATCCGTCTCTTTGTATTGTCCCGGAATCGTTTTTAATAACTTCAGAGCACTTCTTAAATCTTTTACTTTCGCTGCCATAATTCTCCTTCTTTCCTCTTAATGTTTATCTAAAATCACAATGTTACTGGTCACAAATTGTCTGCAAACAATAACACCTTACAATTACTTTTATTAAAATTGTAGCTTTTACCCTATAGTGAATCAATTCAATTTGTGGTATAATTGTTTCCAAATTGGAATGAATGGAGATTATTTTATGACGTTTGAACAATTAGAATATTTTATTGCTGCTGTAGAATCTGATACCTTTTTTGATGCTGCTGAAACACTGCATACTACACAATCCACACTTTCTAAACAAATCAAAAAATTAGAGACCGAGCTTGAAGTCACTCTCTGGGACAGAAGCAGACGGCACGCAGAACTCACCCCGGCAGGTCAGGCTTTTTATACCGAAGCACAAAAACTCTCCAGACAATATCATGATACCCTGCAAAAAATGAGTGCATATCAATACATAGCTCCGCACAAACTTCATATTGGTACACTTCCTTTCCTTGCCCAGTATCATCTTACCGAACCGATACGCCGATTTGTCCAGCTTCATCCAGAGATTTGTCTTACACTTTCTGAAGTCGAAGAAACGGAACTTCTCTTAGGACTTTCTCAAGATATTTATGAACTTGTTATTGCCCGTGAGACAATGATCGACCCAAAGCACTATCATTTTAAACCAATTACGCATGACACGCTTTCAGTTATTCTGCCAGAAAATCATCCACTTGCAAACCAACCATTGCTATCTCTTGCAGATATCAAATCAGAGGAATTTGTTTTGATGCATCCTTATACATCCATTTACCTGCTCTGTCAGAAATTATTTACAAACGCTTCAATTCAACCTAATATATTACGCACTGCCCGTGTAGAATCCATTATTAGTGCCGTCCAGATTGGAGAAGGAATCAGTTTATTTCCAGAAAGCAATTTTCAGTTATTTCACCATGACGGACTTGTAGCTATTCCACTTGCCGATGCCCCACAATTACAGATTGGATTTGCATATAAAAAGAACCGGGAATTACTCCCGATTCTCAATGACTTGCTGCAGTATACATCCCACTGCATCTGAAAATTGGCTGATATTTTGAATTTTCACCAAATCGTGGCCGAATATTTTTCCGGCCACTGCTCCTCCACGCTCGCTTCCCATGAAGATTCCTATAACCTGCATTCCTTTTCTCCTCAATGCCTGCACTTCTTTTGTCGTATCCTGAATAGCAACTAAATCTGTATATTCGTTGTTTTTGTAAAATGCGCCTTCCCCTGCATCCTGGTCATCTTGCGGACTTGCATCCGTAAGTACAAGCAATATTTTTTTCGACTTTTCACTTTTTTCTGCCAGATGTCCTGCAGCCCGAAATGCCAGCCCATCTCTGTTGTTTCCTGCTGCTACATATCGAAAAATTTCGTCTTCTTTTTGATTTTCTTCATAGCTTTTAAAAATCCGCATCACTGTGTATCCCCGAATACTGCAATATGAATAAATCTGTGCCGGAATCTTGCACATTTCCAAACTTCTCGCCAGAATATACGCCTGTGCTGCGATTTTTTCCTGCATCGGTTTACGCGACGAAGAAGCATCTATCATAATATCCACGGAGAATCCCGGTATCTCTACTTCTTCCTTCTTCTCAAATACTCTCGGGTTATCCAGATAGATGGCTTTCCATACTTTTGAGGGGCAGATTTTCCCATGGGTTGCCATCGTCGGAAATGTTTCATCTTGTGTTTCCAGACATATTTTCAACTTTTCCGTCAATCTACGGATGCTGTTTCGATAAACTACACTATTTTCCTCAAAATACTTTTTATTCTTTTCGTATTGCTTCTCAGAATCCATCTGAAATTCTACTATCTCTCGGTTTTCTCTTCTACTTTTCCACGAATCTTCCCTGACTGAAGCAGCTGCCATCTTTCCCTTTGTAAAAAGCAAATGACTATTTTTATGATTTCCAACACATAAAATCTTCTCTACCTGTTCTTGCTGCCGCTCTGTGTATATGCTTTTCCCAAAACAGCTTTCTACATATCTCCCTGCATCCTCTGCATCACCATGAAAAGTAAATTGGACAAAGTAATGTTTTGCCTTCTCCATCGTACCTGCTTTTCCTTCTACATCCACATTCGCATCCTCATAATTCTTAGCTCTCACGTAAGTAGCACTTACCTTTCCAACCGAGTGAAATGCCCCAACTACTTTTTGTAAAAAATATGTCCCCTCTTTTTTTGAAACCAATGCTGGTTTATAAGTAAAATATGCCCAAAAAATTTCCTCTGTGCGTTTCAATATCTGTTCTGTCGTCATCTCTTCTGTAAAAGAGAATGCATGTAAAATCTTGGCATTCTCTTCATTTAGACCAGCATCCATGCCCAGTATCTCTCTGCAATGTCCATTTCGTATTTGCTCAATCCTGGAATATTCTTTATTTTTTCGATAACGATTCAAATTTTCCTGTGCATACTCCCTCCGAAGCTCCGTCAGAGCTGAACGTAAGTTTTTTTCCTTTTGATACAATGCATTCTCAAGTCCGATCCACAACAAGCCCTCATACAATTCTTGTTCTTTTCCGGCAAGCATATTAAAAAATGCATCTATTTTTTCCTGATCGAACCACTTATAAGTCAAACCGATTATCATATTCAGATACATATCTGCTCTTCCATCTGGTGAAAATGCCAGATAAAGCGGTTTCAGTTCATAATTTTCCGCTGCTGTCCATATGAAATTTCGTGCACGTTTCGCTTCTCTGATATCCTGCTCTTCCATCATTGTCCTCTTTTTTCTTCCACTCAAAAAATCTGCGGAATCTTTTGTCGTATACATAGCAACAAAAGCCTTGCAACTGACGTCACAAGGCTTTCTAAATTAATCTGTAAATATATCTTTTTTCTCTGTTTTTCGTGAAATCCTTGCCCGGATGGTATCCCGTATCAATGTCTGTTCATAAGGATCAAAGGATTTGTTTGTAATTCCCATATCCAATGCCGTATAAATGTCCAGCCCTTTCTCCATCAAACCAATTGAGCCTAATAGACCTCGCAAATCCAGTGCTTTCGAAGATATCTCGGCATTTTCACATTTCTTCTGTAAATCCAGAAATACTGCTGCCAATTCCTCCGAAGCCTCTTTTCTGATATCTGGATATTGATTGCAGATCAGTTTCACCAGGCTTTCTAATGATATCATTGGCATCTGGATTACCGCAAAACGAGATACCAATGCCTCGTTCAATTCTTTTGTCCCTGAATATCCGTAATTCATCGTTGCAATAAATCTTGTCGCAGGATGAAGTTCAATCCGCTCATACCCTGGGACATCAATTGTTTTACGAAAATCCAATGTTGCATGCAATACAGCCATCGCTTCACTTTTTGCCATATTGATTTCATCAAGCACTGTAAATCCGCCTGTCCTGGCTGCGGTGTACACCGGTCCCGGACGAAATGTCACTTCCCCGTTTCGAAATGTATCCATCCCAATCAAGGATGCAGCATCCATATTCACATGAAATGACACATCCCAGCGTGGTCTGCCAAATACTCCCGCTAAATTTTCCGCAAAAATATTCTTTCCGGTCGCTTTATGTCCTACCAGCAAAATATTTTCTCCGCACAAAAGTGCAGTGACTGCCTGCTCCCATACCTCTTTACCATAATAAAACTGCTTCGGTAATGGGACTCTGGAAGCGTATGCTTCCTCTACCGGATAATTCTTTCGAAATTCTGCTATCTCATCAATCAGTTCTTGCCTGATTCCAAGTTCACTTAATTTTTCTAACAACTGTCATCGCTTCCTTAGTTAAACCCAATCAATCTTCTGGCCACAACATATGCCATTGAAGATACTTTTCTGCCTGAACGTCCCGGCAGATTCATTGTCTGTCCCAAAATTCCATATCGTATCTTCATAAATGCTCCATAATCCTTTTGCTTTAAATACTGCCAGAGTTCTTTCTTCTTCTCCAGATTTTCTTTTTTCTTAGAGCGAATACATAAAATTGAAGATACTGTCATCATGATTGCAAGATAATTCAACATATACTTTCTTAGTTTTTTACTCTGAATCCTGCGCAGCTCGTACATATCGATCATCGTCTTTGTCACGAAAATCTGCTGATCTATTCTACTGATCATCACCTTCTCATTGACAGACTGATCTTCTCTTCCAATAAAATAACGGTAGAAATCTACATCCATATAATACAATGTCCGTACATGTGGAAGTGGGTAATATACATAAATATTGTCTACATAAAATGTATGCTTTGGCAAAGTCAACTGACAAAGCTTCAACATATCTGTACGATAAATAACGGAATGCATCAAAATATACTGTCCGATATGGAATTGTCCAATCTCATCCCATTTTAAAATCTGATTTTCCGGAAGTACATTGTCATAACGGATTACTTTTTTATGCTCCATTCCAACTTTCTCATATACATAGTTTGCAATGAGCATGTCTACTTCCTGCTCTTCTTCTTCAAAATTTTTTAGTACATTCAGAATTTTCATCAAAGAAATCCGATCTACCCAGTCATCGCTGTCTACCACTTTAAAATATTTTCCGCTTGCATGTGCTAATCCGGCATTTACAGCATCCCCATGTCCACCGTTTTCTTTATTAATAAGCTTAACGATTCCCGGATACTTTTCTTCATATTCTTTTCCAATCTCAGCTGTGCGATCTTTTGACCCATCATTTACAATGAGAATTTCAACATCTTCGCCTCCCGGAAGAATGGATTCGATTGCCTGTGCCATATAAGCTTCCGAGTTGTAACACGGAATCGCAAATGATATATATTTCATTGTTCTACCCCTATTCTTTTTCTTTTATACTCCCACAAGTATACCCCAGATTCTCTTATTTTCCAACAAATTTCTTATAATATGTCTCTTCTGGCTTGTCAACTCATATTTCCAATGTTACTATAAGTGCATGAATTTTAGGAATTTTTTATAATTATTTTTGTCGGTTACAGTATACATATGTATCATATCCGGCAACAAATCATTTCATTGGAGGACATATACTATGAAGAAAAATGCAATTGTCGGTCAGTCCGGCGGACCTACCGCAGTAATTAATGCCAGCCTGTACGGAGTTGTCTACGAAGCTTTGAATCGCGAGGATGTATTCGGTAATGTTTATGGCATGATCAACGGGATTGAAGGTTTCCTGCATGACCAGCTGATGGACATGAAACCTCTGGATGCATCCGGAGAACTTGAATTGATCAAAACAACACCGGGCTCTTATCTTGGTTCCTGCCGCTATAAACTGCCGGAAGATTTAAGCGACACTGTTTATCCAAAATTATTTGAAAAATTTGAAAAATATAACATTGGATACTTTTTCTATATTGGTGGAAATGATTCCATGGATACAGTCAGCAAGCTTTCCCGCTATGCTGCATCAATCAACAGTGATATTCGTTTTATGGGACTTCCTAAAACAATCGATAATGACCTTGTACTCACCGATCATACACCTGGTTTTGGAAGTGCTGCCAAGTATGTTGCTTCCACAGTAAGAGAAATTGCTATTGACGCTTCTGTTTATGACAACAAACAATCTGTTACCATTGTAGAAATTATGGGACGTCATGCCGGATGGCTTACTGCTGCCAGTGCATTGGCAAGAAAATTTAAAAATGATAATCCAGTGTTGATCTATCTGCCGGAAGTTGCATTTGACCAGGATGCATTTATCGAAAAAATAAAATCAAGTCTTGAGACAACTTCCAACCTGGTTGTTTGTATTTCAGAAGGTATCCACACTGCAAACGGAACATTTATCTGTGAGCTTGGCAGTGAAGTCGGCGTAGATACATTCGGTCATAAGATGCTGACTGGTTCCGGAAAGTATCTGGAGAATCTGGTTAAAGAGCGTCTTGGAGTTAAAGTACGTTCTGTTGAGTTAAATGTATCTCAGCGTTGTTCTAGTGCAATGCTCTCCAAAACTGACCAGAAGGAAGCCATCGCTTCCGGTTCTTTCGGTGTCACTGCCGCAATAAAAGGCGAAACCGGAAAAATGGTCGCATTCAAACGCCAGTCTCCTCTCACACTTGATGCAGACTATGTGTTAAATTATGCAACAGAAGATGTGAATGAAATCTGTAATAAAGAAAAGACTGTCCCTCTGGAATGGATTTCCGAAGATGGCTCTGATGTTACAGAAGCTTTTCTTGCATATGCAAGACCTCTTGTTCGTGGAAATGTTTTGGTTCCAACTGATGAAGATGATCTTCCGAAATTTGCATACCGTAAATAATCAAAAAAAGAATGTGCCGCGGCACATTCTTTTTTTGATTATTTTTATTTCTCTTTACGTCTTTTTAATCTGCGGACAATTTTTCGGATCAGGAAAATAAGCAGAACAATAAGTAAAACAATTACGATAACAACTCCTACTATCATCGCAAAATACTTATTCGGATGCTTTACCAAATCGATTATATTTTTACTGTCATCTACAACTTTACGCCCATGTGTTGTTGCATAATACTCTGGAACATTTGCAATTCCATCTCCATCTGTATCATCAAAAGACTGCATATATCTTGCGATTGCATCCCAGGCCTTTAATTCTCTGTCGCCTTCCATGATTGCCTGATCTTCCAGGTTTTCTATCGGATTTCCATCCTTATCTTTCGGCGTGATTTCCAGTAAGCCATATGACATATCCATCACTGATCCAAGCATTTGTCCTGTATAAAGGTCTGTCACTACATGATATAATTTATCATCTTGAATCTCTACTCTTTCACCATCTGCATCTGTCAGATAGCAATCTGTAACTTTATTTAAAATCATTCTGTGTGGGTTAAATGTAAAGTTTAACCCGCTGCAATACAGTCTTGCGGTTGTCATAAAATCCGAAATTGAAGCATCTAATTCCGCTGCCAACTTTAATTCTTTGCCCGTCAGATACGCACTGATCAAAGGATATCCGGCAAGTCCGTCTTTTCCGATTCCCAGTGAAAATGAATTATAAACTGCCTCTACTGTAATATCACCTTTTGTATACGTATCTCGGACTGTTCCACTAGGAACAACAGCCACGTCTACTGCATCTCCATCATAATATTTTGAATTTTCAACAGCATATACATAAGCATCTGACATGATATTTCCAAGATTTAACTCTTCATGCTTTGTACCCATATCTTGCAAACTATTGAATTCCACATCATTTTCCGCAAGAACTTCCTCTCTTGTATACCCAAAATTGGAAAGGTATTTTTTATCTACAGTATCCATCAATGCATCAATCTTCTGTTGTGTTTCTTCATCTGCTTTTATCTTATCTGATACTGGAATTAATTTATACGATGTTAAATCCCATCGGCCATCTTCTTTCTGTGTCAGCGAAAGCGAACCAAGATTTCTTCCGTATTCCCCACAGGATACAATATATGTATTTCCATGTTGAATTGGCTCGTCTAACTGAGAATGTGTATGTCCACTAATAATCAAATCAATATCCGGCACTGCTTTTGCAATAAGCTCATCCTCAGACTTATCTTCGTCATCCCAGGTTCCACTATGAGATACACAGGCAATCATATCCACTTTCTCATTTTTCTTAATTTCTTCTACTGTTTGCTTTACTGCTTCTATCGGATCTTTAAAAATCAGTTCACATGTCGGTGCACATGTCAATGCGTCTTTTCCAAACACCCCCAGCACAGCAATCTTTACATCACCTTTTTGAACCACCACATAATCTTTTACACCATATGTCTCAAATGCTGATTTTATCTGGCTTTGTCCCTCGCTTAAACCAGCGTCTTCCATCGCATCCCAATCTACATTACACACTACCAGATTCGGTACTGTTTCACCGGAATTCTTTGCCGCTTCCAGCATATTTGCAAGCCCCTTGGAGCGATAATCAAATTCATGATTTCCCAGTGTCGTCACATCGTATCCGAGATACCCTAACATACGAAGTTCAGCTGCCTCTGTATCATATACTGCCTGAATCAGCGTTCCCATCGAAAAATCCCCACCATCCAACAAAAGCGTATCCGGATTGTTCTTTTTTTGCTCGTCAATCAATGTCTTGATTTTCGCAAAACCTCCCACTTCTTCCTTCTCACCATTTATAACTGTTGAGAAGCTGTTTAAATGCGAGTGCGTGTCGTGGGTAAATAATACATCCAGTTTCTTTGCCCCATCCGCTGCCTGAACTGTAAATCCCAGCAGCAATGGAATCAGCATTGTGACCGAAAGTATATATACCACTACCTTCTTCCATTTTTTCATATTGCATTTACCTGCCTCTTTTTATATTATTTATTAATTTTATCATTTAATTGAGGCAATAGCAATAGACCAACAGGGGACGGGGATGAACCAATGGGGACGGGGACAATAACATTTAGTTAAGCTTTTTTCAAATTAATAGTTGACAAAATCGTAAAAAT
>OGIO01001550.1_pt1 | contig 18210 bp, 14 predicted proteins | sample 1571841 | NCBI WGS metagenome assembly OGIO01 (sample SAMEA2582111, study PRJEB24529) | metagenome | biome: Human gut stool | place: China | collected 2011
AGCATCAGAGATTTGAACTCTGGCGGCGCTACAAACGCCCTATCGCATTTCGAGTTAATCTTTGAAAAGGCAATATGGTGATAACCAAGGCTGATACAGGCTGGTTTGTCCGCTGATTTTGGACGATGTGTGTAGGGATAATACTGCTCCACAACAAAAAAACAATGTAGGTACGAAAATAAGCAAAATCACCCGTTTTGGGGCAAAAATGGCGACTTTTTGGGAGAAATGCAAGATAAGATGCAAGATAACCCCTACCTAAAAAGCCGGATAATGGTGCAGGTTCGCGGACACGAATGAGAAAAAATGCAAGAAGAAAAAAATGAAGTAGTGATTTTTCGGGTTCCACTTTGCAAACAAGGAGAACCCGAAATGAAGAAAAAAACTGTAAGCAACGACTCTTTGAAAGAAAAAATCGAAGAAATCCTAACGCCTTATCCGGACCCGATGAGCCGCAACGATTTCCGCATCGTATGCCATATCGGAACACGAACCTCGCTTTATCTCCTGCAAAGCGGGCTTGTTCCCTGCAAAAACAACGGAAAGAAAACACGCTGCTATAAAATCGCCAAGAAAGATGTTGCCGAGTATCTCTACCGCCGAGAGGCCGACCCGATGCGCTATACTCCGCCCAGCGGGTGGTATTACAACTACCCCAAACACAAGAAACCTGCCGCATCGTTAGAGCGCAAGCTGAACTATAAGGGCGAGGAACGGCTGCTGGCCAAGGAATGGTACGAGCAGCAACTGGCAAATTACCCGGATGTACTGACCGTTGCGCAAGTCTGCGAGGTGACAGGCTATCAACGCCACACAATCCTGAAATGGTGCAGCAAGGGCTTGCTGAAAACCATCTTACAGACACCCAAGTACATGATTCCCAAAGTATGGCTGCTGGAATTTGTGACATCCGATTTTTTCAACGAGATCAGCCGAAAATGTGGAAAACACTATGCCGCCATCAAGGAAATCGGTGATTCAAGCAAAAGCAGATGGTATACTCATTCATCATAATGTGTTCCGTTCAATTTTCCAGTCGCTGACTGGAAAATCGGGTGGTTGAGATATACAAGACATTTTTCCATTAAAGAATATAGCCGAAAAAGTCGCTGCACCGCCCTTTATCCGTGCAGAGGATAGATGATAACCCATAGTAGTGCGGTCAACTCAATTTGCCAGACAGCGTCTGGTAAATTTAAGAATCCCAATATAGCGGGTACAATATTTTTCGGATTAGCATTCAAGATCCAATGCAAAAGTGACTGTGGTGCAAAGTGAATCTCTGCGCCACAGTCACTTTTGCATTAAGCAAATCAACATAAGCCATAAATCAATGATTTAGTTCAGCCCGGACAATGACCGCATAACAAGGTCGATATCCTTGTTTTCCAGTTCCTGAATGATATGGAGATAGGTCTTTTGGGTGGTTGTCATACTGGAGTGTCCCAGTCGCCGGGCAACACTCGCAATAGATACGCCGGTAAAAAGTAGCAGGGATGCGTGGGTGTGGCGCAGACCGTGGATAGAAATGACCGGGATATTGCACCTCTCGCAGTGGCGGCTCAAAACATCATTAACGGTAGAGTTGTAGACCTTGCCATCCACAAAAATAGGTTGATCGTCCGGCAGACCTTTTACAAGCTCGGAAAAACGGATAACAGACTGCCAATCAATTTGAATTTTACGAACCGATGATTTGTTCTTTGTCGGCTGAAACCCACCGGCACCCTTGTAATCCCATGTCTTACTGATGGAAAGGGTCTGATGATAGAAATCAAAGTCCTTGGGGGTCAGAGCAAGTGCCTCCGAAAAGCGCATTCCGGTCTTGGCCACCAAAAGAATGAAATAATCCCAGTTCACTTCATCCTTTAATTCAAGCGAGGCAAGGAGCGTGTGTAGCTCAAATTGATTAAGGTACTTGATTTTCTTTGCAGACGGCGCCTTTCCCTTAATAATCGCCTTCCGCGTGGGGTCACGGTCAATCAGCCCCTCGTCCACTGCGTCTAAAACAGCCCCTTTGAGCTGGTGGTGAAAGTCCATTGTCGTCTGCCGCTCATGGTATTCGGCATAATCATTCAGCAACTGCTGATACGCAATGCGATTCAAATCGCAAATTTTCAAATCCGGGATAAGTTTTTCGAGCCATTTTTGCGTCATCAGGTACTTATCCATTGTAACCTGTCTTATCGCCCCTTTCTTGTATACAGTAATCCACTTTGCATAATATTCACAGAACTTATCTGTGCTTTGTGCTTCGTTAAGCATATTGCACCTCCGTTGTATGTGTGAATATGGCTTACGCTGATGAAGGGTGATAAGGTAATCGAGCTTGGAAAAGTATGCTCCGATTTTAGCTTGTTCCTCTTTTGAAGTATACGGTATTTCTATTTCACCGACTATCTGCTTGTTTAGTCCTCCTCTTGAACCATCTCCAGAAGACATCCTACGGATTTCCTCATATCGGTTTTCGAGATTGCAAAAAACAAATTCTGGGACAATTTCTTTAGAGAATATCATTGCTGCTATTGACTGGTTTGTAGTAAGCGAAATGCGGTTTATTGCTACTGTTCCTCTGGTTTTTCCTTGTCCGGCTAACGCAATTAAAACAGAATTTGCGGGAATCATCCTTGCACTTGAGTTATTCAGTCCTTCAACAGAAATTTTATTATCTGTATATGTGATGTATTTTTTGTGTACTTCACCAGACGACAACCAAGGAATTTCTTTTGGATGCCAATACTTTTCAATTCCGGTACTTGGTGTTCCACCCGCACAAATTTCTGCAACTTCTGAAACCTTCCGCTGTTCCCAAGCAAAAGTAAAAGGGCCTCGGATTTTCCTTGGCCCTTTTGTTCGACTTATCGCTTATAAATATGCAGCCTTACACCTCGAAGCCGCCGGTTACAATAAATTCCCGCAGCAAACTGTCCACTTTCTGGTTTACCTTGGGCGGTATCAGCTTTACGCCCTCTTTTTTCTCAAAATAGGCTTTTGCCTTTGCTTTGTCTACGCTTTTCTTCAGTTCGTCAAGGCGGCCAAACTCGTTGATATTGGTTTTCGTAAGCCCCAGACCCATCATATTGCGGAGCTTTTCTTCATCCAAGCCAAACACAACGGCAAAGCGGTGGATTTGGTCATTCTTCGCACGGCACTGGTACTCGGTGATGTAATCCCGCAGCGTCTTGCCGGGTTCGGGTGTGGCGTCGCCGCGTTCAATATCGTGCAGGAAGATGTTGGCGAACTTCTGTTCTTCCTGTGTCAGGCTGGCAAAGGACTTATGCAGTTCGGCTTTTGCCTGTTCTATGGATTCTCCCGATGCACCCGCCTGATTCAGCAGCTTCAGGTACTTATCAAAGCGGCTGTTCATATAGTTGGAATCAATCACACCGGTGTCGATTTCCGTCAAATAGCCCACCAAATCATACGGCGCATCGCCGTCATCGGAAGGGTCCGACGGCTCGGCGGACAGTTCCTTATAGCGCTGTGCCAAAATCAGATAGGCAGACTCATCAAACAGCATTTCGACATCAATGGTTTCATCGGCAGCATCGTCCGGGCAATGATATACGCTTTGATTCCATGTAAAGCCCTGCACACGTGCTGACTCCATGTAGTCGTTAAGTTCACGGAACAGCTTTGCAAACTTGGCGCAGACGCTTCTGTCCTGCGGCAGCTTTTCAAAATCAGGCACATCCGCGCTCGTAAACAACTCCGCAATGTCGCCGTACACCTCGTTCATTTTTTCAAGGTTGTGGGCAAGGCGGTCAACAAACAATCCAATCGGGCGGTCACCAGAGTACAGCTTTACCGCTTTCAGCACATTTTGTTCCATTGTGTGCGGCTTGCGGTAATAGCGAATCACGCCGAACGGTTTATCCGGTCCAAACAGTCGGTTTGTGCGGGAAAACGCCTGTATAATGTTCTCGTATTCCAGCATCTTATCCATATAGAGGGTATTAACCCACTTGGAGTCAAAGCCGGTCAGCATCTGGTCAACAACGATCAGCAAATCAAGCTGTTGGTCGGGTGTGCGTTCAATGCGCTTATACTGCTCCTTGTGCGCCAGACGCAGCGACAGATCCTTCTTAAACCGTGCGTGGGTGTGTATTGTAAAATCCTGCCCATAGCGCTTATTGTAATCCCCGATAATTTCAACAAGCCCATCCTCTTTGTAAATGGCGCCGCCGTTATTATCAATGTTCGGGTCAAAAAGGCAGCTTGTTTTCAATTCCGGCATGGTGAGCTTCATCATGCGGTAATATTCGATTGCCTCCGGGATGCTGCTTGTGGCAAAAATGGCGTGGAACTTACCGTTGTGGCTCAAAGTCAGCCAGTTTTCCTTAATATCCTCGATAACGGTCTGTTTATGCTCTGCCGTCAGATATTGTGCATTGGGCAGATAATCCTCAATCCCCTTGATCCACTTCCCGTCCGGACCCGGTTCGCCGTACATTTTCACCTGCGTGTTGTCCATGTACTTATAGTACACAGCGGCTTTTGCGGGGTCATTCAGGGCGTCTGCAACCGTAGTTGCCTTTGCCCTTTCCAGTGCAACAGCCTGCCGCACATCTTTATCGCGGAAGGTAAGTACCTTGTACGGGTCAAAGCCCAGCACATTTTTATCGCGGATGCCGTCCGCTATGCTGTAACGGTGCAGTTCATTGCCAAACACATCGGTTTGCGCGTTGTGCTTTTTGGCGTTTTCCTCAAACACGGGCGTGCCGGTAAAGCCGAAGAAAATCGCACGGGGAAAGGTTCCTTTTATAATTGCCAGCATATCGCCAAAAGTGGAGCGATGCGCCTCGTCCACGATAAACACCAGCCGCTTTTTGCCGATCAGCTCAATATCGCGGGCATTTTTGCCGCCCTCCTCGTCACGGATGTTGCTCATCTTCTGAATAGAAGTCACAATCAGCGTGTCTGCGGTGGCAATGCTTTTCAGCTTGGAAATCAATACATAGGTGTTTTCCGTTGCCTGCACGGTCTCGTTTTCATCGGCAAAGGCGCGGTATTCTTTCAGCGACTGCGTTCCCAACTCGATACGATCCGTGAGGAAAACCACCTTGTCCGCATCGTTGGAATTGGCAATCAGCTGTGCGGACTTGAAGGAAGTCATCGTCTTGCCGCTGCCGGTGGTGTGCCAGATATACCCGCCGCGCTGCTTGCCGCTGTCCCATTTCGTTTTGGAAACCACATCCGAAATCGCACTGGCGGCATAATACTGATAGCTGCGCATAACCTTCAACACGCCGTCCGCATCATCGGCCACGGTGTAAAATCCGATCAGCTGGTGCGCCATGGGGATGGACAGCAGCTTGGAGGCAATCTCTTTCCAGTTGTTGATTGGCTCGTTGTTAAAATCCGCCCAGTGGAAGTAATAATCGGTGTTGAATTTTCCGTCGGGACCGGGGTTGGCGAAGTAGACGGTTTCTTCCGGGTTCATTGCCACAAAAATCTGCACAAGCGAGAACAGCCCGGTAAACACACCCTCGTGGGCGTATTTTTCGATTTGGTTATACGCCTGACTTACCGGCACACCGCTGCGCTTTAATTCAAGATGGAACACCGGCATACCGTTGATCAGCAGCATCAAATCGCCGCGGCGGTCGTTCAGCATTTTGGATTTACCGGGAAAAATCGGCTGCTGCACGATCTGGTAGCGGCTTTGCCCGGCGGCAATCTCCATGCGGTCGTAGATTTTCAGGCTGACTTCCTTGCCGAAATGTGCTTTGTCATCGGGGTTATCGCGCTTGACAGAAACCGTTTTGCCGTTGATAAAGCCGTTCAGCTTCAGCGGCGTGCGCAGTTCCCGAATCTGCTCCACAATTTGCTGCATCTCGCCATCGGTCAAGGGGAAATCGCCAAGGCGGTCTATGCCGCGGTTATTGTCAAAGAGAATATTTGCCCAGTTGCGGATCAGATCCTGCTCGGTGGGATATTTCAGAATTGTGCTTTCCCAGCCTTTGGTTGTCAGGATTTTTATAAGCGCTTCTTCAAAGTCCGATTCTTTTTGAAAGGTCATTTGTTTTGCCCCTTTCCGGGTATTTGTGTACGCTTTTACAGCCGCTCGCGCACCATCATCAGGGCATAGCCCAGCAGGTTTTGCCCTTTCCACTTGTCAATATCCAGCCTGTCCGGGTCCTTCATCGACAAGCCGATGCCCCAAATGGTATCCCTGACCGCACATTCAGCCAAAACGGAATCTTTGGTGGCGGCAAGCTGCGCTTTCAAGTCGTCATTTTGGGTAAATTTGGCAAGCAGCCCCGTAAAAACAACAATTTGCCGAATACCGTTCCAATAACGCTCGCTGTAATTGGCAACCAGTCTGCCAAGCGCCTTGATTTCGGCAACATCGTCGGTTGCAAGAATTTTGGCGGCCACAGCCTTGTCACCAAAGTACACAGCCTTTTTGTACATCATATATTGTTCCATGGAGGAAAAGTCCACCCCCTCCACCGTAAAGCGGCAGGGGTACCAGTTGCTCAAATATCCGTTTTCCTCACTGGGGTTATGAAAGCAAACAACCGTCATTATACTTCACCGACTTTTTGTACAGCCAAATCCAGTTCCAGATCATGCAGCCCGCTGTATGCTTTTTTTAGAAAAGCAACCGGCACTTTTTTTACAACTTCGCTGCTGGGCAGGTTATAATACCATTGATAATACGCATAAAATTCTCCGATCCAGTCCGGCATAAACCCCTCGATGGCTTTGCCGTCCTTCAGCGTAAAGTCCTCGGTTTTGCAAAAGTAATCCCACAATTCGGGGGCGCTCATCGTGTTTACATAGGCTTTGGCTTCGTCAATGCTTTTTCTGGTTTTGCTTGCCATATAGGAATTGATAAAAGCCGCAGTATCCTTGTCAGGGTATTTCTGTGCCACAAGGTCAAAGAGCTTGCCCTGATTTTCGACTACATCGCTTACATATTCCTTTGCATACGCGTGCATTGTCCCTCACCTCTCAAACAGTGTGCTGAACACCTTTGTGACCGTGTTCGCGTCGGAATCCACCAGTTCGCGCATCCGTTTTCTTGCCGTTATGTCGCGCTGATTGTACCTGTCGTTAAATTCAGTGTAGTCCACGGCAAGCAGCTCGTCGGTTATTTCTTTCAGATTTGCATACGCGGCCTCGGACTTGATGCAATACTGGATGCCCAAACCGCCCAGCGACAGCAGATCTTCCAGAATATCCACATCAATATTATCGCGCACAAACTCTTTGGCGATGTAAAAGTAGGAGGCGTTTGCGCGCCAGCCGCAAATCACATCATAATCGCGGGTATCCATGCCGTATTTTTCGATAAATTTCTTTGCCAGCATACGGTATCGCTTAGAGTCGGCGGCGTCCCGGTGCTTCATCAGCTCTGCCAGCCACGCAAGAACACTGTGCTGCTGAAAATCCAGAATTTTCAGCCCGGCGGTTTCCAGCTCGTACTTGTGAACCCAGCCGTTTGTGTCGTTCGGGCGGCAGACCGCCCATTCTTTGGCAAGTTCGATGTTCTCGGTAAGGTAAAAGCCCCTGCCATAGTCGTGTTTATCATCCCCGCCGCCAAATTTCGGCACAACGATTTTGTCGGGAGTGCCGTGATATAAAATAATTTTTCCCATTTTTTCACGATTCTCCTTAGACAAACATCTTTTCGAGCATGGATTTTTTGATATTTTGCAGCTTTTCTAACTCACGCTGATGAAGGGTGATAAGGTTGTCGAGAGCTGTCAGAAAGTCACCAATACTCTTTTGTTCAGCATACGCTGTATACGGAATCTTGATTGTTTTCATGCCTTCAATATCAATACTCCGACCATCTCTGATTCCATAGACATGAGGTTTCAAGTCTTTATTGATGAAATTCTTTGACCGAAAATAAGCATAGTAAAATCTTGAATCAACATTTTCCCCATGGAAGGTATGGTACGCAGGACTGATGATTCCTTGTGAATTTGCCTTTTCCAATCCACCCTCAAACGAACGCAAATGAACAATAAAATCGTCCTTATTGACCATTTTATAGTTTGATAAACTTGATTTATCATATTGTAGGGATCGCTCAGATTCGTCGCGTCGGATGGTTCCACCGCCTTGAATAATTGTAAGAGGTGGAAGTTCTTCGTGGTTCTTTTCAGAGTATTCCTCGAAGACTTCGCCCAACTTCCGCTGTTCCCAAGCGTCAGTAAATCCCTCGAATCGAATTTCGGGAACGCTGCTGCCGTTTTTCGGAAACATTTTTTCAAGCATGGCTTTCTTCAAAACTTGCAGCTTGTCATACTTACGCTGATGAAGGGTGATAAGGTGGTCGAGCTGAGTTAAATGTTCTCCGATTTTTCTTTGTTCCTCTATATATGGTAGTGGGATAGGCATTTCAAAAAATACGGAGTCTTTAATTGAAAATCTATCCGACCTTGCACCGGAATCACCATTGAAATTCATAAACGAATGCCAATACTTACTCTTAAAGAAATATTCAAGATAAGTTGTATCAACATCGTGAGGTCTAAATACCGTGTAAAGCGGTGACATTACGCCAATTCTACCTAATTTATTTCGGTTTATCGGTCCGACAGGTGCAGATGTTGAAATTCGAGGATTATAAACGAAGTCCTCGTTTCTGACGATATAATATCCGCTCAAACTGCTCATCTTTGCTATATCGTGGTCGAAAAAATCTCGTTGACTTATTATTCCGAACTCAGCCGAATTGGTGAAAGTTTCTATATATTGTAGTCCTGCATTTTTCTCTGTAACTTTGTCTGCTATCTCACTTAACTTCCGCTGTTCCCAAGCGTCAGTAAATTCCTTGAATCGGATGGCAGGTTTGTTTTGTTTTGCCATATCAGTCACCCAACAAGAGCGTCTTGAACTCGCTCAGGCCTTTCAGGTCGTACTCACTGCCGGTAAGGTCGTCCATCATCGCGGCCAACTGCTTTTCGGTGGCGCGGATTTCGCTTTCCACATCAAAGAAGGTTGTGCTATATTTATTTTGCAGGGTCTGAATCTTGCTGACAAGGCTGTCCACCATGGCATCAGGCAGCTTGGCAAGCTCGTTCGTAAAAGGTGCAATCCATTTTTGCTCCAGCAGCTCCAACACCTGCGCATCGGTCAGCCCCTCAATGGTCTTTTTTGTCCGGGCCTCCAGCGCTGCTGCGTCAGATTTGATTTCGGCTTTCAGTGCCTTTTCCTGTTTGGTCAGTTCTTCTACGCGGCTGAAAACACGGCAGGCATTTTGTGCTTCGGGGGTGCGGTCCCGCCGCAGCTCCTTAATTTTCTTGGCAATCTCTTTCGGCACAAAGGTATCGCCTTCTTCGGTAAAGCACTCCTTATAGGCGTCCTTGTCGTCCTCGGTAAATTCATCCAGCAGGGCTTCATATTCAGCGGGCAGCTCGGCAAGCTGATTTTCCAGCGCGTGGAGCGCGTCAGCCTTGTCTTTCAACAGCGTCTTTTGCAGCAGGTCAAAGGGCAGAATGTGCCCGACCCAGCCGTCCTGCACTTCCTGCTCCTCGTTGCCTTTCTTCTTGGTGACAAGGTGAGGGTCTACTTTTTTGGCTGCACCGAACCCCTCTGTCTGGATCATTTCAAGGTCAACGGCAATTGTGTTCCAGTGGTCGTCCAGCAGCTGATAGGCCTCATACTTGTCAATCAGCGGAATGTCGGCAAGGCGCGCAAAAATATCCTCGCTGAGGGTGGTTTCCGTTTTGGCAATCTCGATTTTGTCCATGCCGTCCAACAGGACAGACTTCATATGGGCGGGCAGCGCAGCAAAGGCGGAGCGATAGGCGTCCTCAAAGGCGGTTACATCGCGGCTGTTTTTGATAGCCGACTTGATGTCCTCGACGGTCAGCGCCGCATAGGGCGTTCCGTTTTCAGCAAACAATTCACCGCGCAGCGCAGGGAACGCCGCCCAGTACGCGGAAAGCTCGTCCAGCTCTGCTGCGGGGATGCCGCCGAACATAGAGGCGTATACATCCCAATGCTCCGCAGCCTCAGAGGAATCCACATAACGGGGAATATTTAAGTTATAGTCGTTGGCGCGGATTTCCTCACGGCTGACCGTGCGGGAGAATTTGGGGATGCTCTCACGCTTTACAAAGGTATCGGCAATACGCTTGATGTCGGAGGCGCGGAGCTTGTTGTTTTTGCCCTCCTTGGTGTACCCCTTGGAGGCGTCAATGATAAGTACATCCTCGCGCTCGCGCTTTTGGCGCAACACCATAATGATGGTGGGAATGCCCGTGCCAAAGAAAATGTTGGCGGGCAGACCGATGATGGCGTCAATGTGGTTGTTCTCAATCAGATTTTTGCGGATCGTGCCTTCCTCACCGCCGCGGAACAGAACACCGTGGGGCAAAACGATGGTCATGATGCCGTCGGGCTTGATGTGGTAAAGGTCGTGCAGCAAAAAGGCATAGTCCGCCTTGCCCTTGGGTGCCAAGCCAAAGCGGGCATAGCGGGCATCGCCCTCCTTGTTGGTGGGGTCCCATGCCTGGGAATAGGGCGGGTTCGATACTACGGCGTCCACATACAATGGGTCATAGGAGTTGATGGGGTCGGCATCATCAAAGTAGGGCCAGTCCTCCTCCAGCGTATCGCCGTTGCGGGTAACGATGTTGTCCGGCTTGATGCCGCGCATTACCAGATTCATGCGGGTCAGGTTGTAGGTGTTCTCTTTCAGTTCCTGCGCGTAGTATTTTACATTGTTTGCGTCTGCCATATACTTGGAAACGCTTTTGCCAATGTTGATCAGCAACGAGCCGGAACCGCTGGTCGGGTCATAGATTTTGATCTCGTTTTTGCCCTGCAGGTGGCTTGCCACGATTTCGGACATCAGCAGCGAAACCTCGTGGGGCGTGTAGAACTCGCCTGCCTTTTTGCCTGCATTGGCGGCAAACATACTGATAAGATATTCGTAGATGAAGCCCAGCACATCATAGCCCTGCTTGCCGTCCATCGGAATATCCTTAATCAGATTCAGCAGACCGCTGATGGCTTTGGTCTGGGTGCCGGAGCTGTCGCCCAGTTTGGAAAGACCGGTTTCCAGTGTGTTGAAGATTTTCTCAAACACACGCTTGTGCGTGGGGGAAATCAGCCGGCTGAACGCCGACAGCGCGTCACGCACATTGGAAACATCAAAATCCTTGCCCATGCCGAGCCAGGTAGAGAAGAAATCTTTGTAGGAGATAAAATAGCCGATGTTTTCCTGCACCCATTTGACGGTTTCGGGGTCGTCCTCGGTTACGGTTTTCAGCAGCTCATCGTCATAATCGTTGTCTTTCAGAAATTCGATTTCTTTATCGGACAGATATTTATAAAAAATGAAACCAAGGATAAAGTCTTTGTACTCACTGGCCTCGATTTTGGAGCGCATCTGGTTAGCAGAAGCCCAAATCTTCTGCGCAAGCTGTTGTTTGTTCATCGGTCAAGCTCCTTTTATTTTAGAAAATACCCTTTCTTGGGAAAAGCGTAAGTAGTTATTTCTATTATAACACAGATAGCTAAGGTTTCCACAAAAATTTGTGGCTTATGCCATAAAATACATACGCTTGGGAACAGCGAAAGTTGGGGGAAGTCGTCAAAGAAGTAACCCGTAACAACCCAACATCGGAAGCTCCTATAATGATGATTACGGCAAACAATGGCTTTATTGAGCAGTCAGAAAGGTATGCTTTTAACAACGCCGGAGAAAGTTTGAAGAAATATATTCTTCTCCAAAAAGGTGAACTTGCCTATAATCACGGTGCATCAAAGTTGCGTCCATTCGGCTCTTGCTTTGCGCTGACAACAGCAGAAAGTGCCCGTATACCGTTTGTTTATCATTGTTTTTCTGCGGAAAATCAAAATGCAGAGTTTCTGTCAATAGAGTTGAATGGCTCTGAAGTTGAGAGTCAGCTTCGCAAGATTGTGTCGTCTGGTGCGAGAATGGATGGCTTGCTGAACATCTCATTTGATGAATACTCTACTGTGACTGTGCTACTTCCCGACATAAAAGAGCAAGAACACATTACAGACTTCTTTCGTAATCTCGACAACCTTATCACCCTTCATCAGCGTAAGTTTTATATTTATGGAATGTTCAATTTTCATATGCGTAGATTGTCGTAGTTCAACCACATAATCTTCTATGCAAGATATTGCTTCTGGTGGAGTTGGAGCAGGACGTCCGTGGCTCTTAAATCAAGATAAACTACCAAAGGATGAAAAACTTCAGGCTTTGTGCTTGGCGTTAAATGAGTGCGGAAATGCCAGATTGTGAATTTACAAGGGACGATATGCGCACACTTCTCGATTCTTTGAATACGATTGCAATTCATACAGTATATATCGCTCAGATTGACAATGCTATGCGAGAAATTCTAAACGAGAGTCAAAAACTTTTTATTCCGAGCTAATTAAAAGCTGAAAGAACGACCAACTTTAATCGTCAGTTGCTTTTTGCTATCAACAAACCTCCGGTTCGTACTAAACGCACCGGGGCTTTATTGATTTATAACGACAAATGACATATAATGGGTTTGATCGGGCGAACAATGCATGACGAGGAGTTATTATGCGTATCCACATTGAAAATTGTAATGTAATTGATTCTGGCGCAATCGATATTGAACCCTATAAGTTGAATATTAAATAAGCCATTAACGGAGCTGGAAAATCCACTATTGCAAAAGCAATTCAAGCGAAAGTCACTGATAATGAAGATGGACTAAAACAATTATTACCTTTCCAGTACGAAGGCAACGCCGATGAACATCAACCCAGCATCGCTGGCTTGGAAGATGTTCATAGCATCCAAATTTTCAATGAGGATTACGTCAATCAATATGTTTATCAGCCCGATGAGCTGATAAAAGACAGCTTTACAATTTTTGTCAAAACACCTGATTATGATAGGAACATGGAAGAAATCACCCAATTACTAGAAAGTATCCGCCAAGCGTTCCAATCTCATCCCGAACTTGACCAGTTAATTCAAACACTAAATAAGTTTATAGTTGGTTTTGGAAAGGCCACCCAACGTGGACTTTCTGCAGCAAGTCCGCTAATGAAAGGTCTCGGAAAAGGGAATGTGATTCACAATATTCCTCAAGGACTGGAATCATATGCTCCTTATTTACAACATACAGAAGGAGTAAAAAATGTTGCATGGATCAAGTGGCAATTGAGCGGAAAAGATTATTTGGAAATGCCTGATCAGTGTCCATATTGTTCCGGGTCAATTGAAACAACTCGCGAAAAAATTACGCGAGTTCAAAATGTTTATGATGCAAAATCCATTGAGCATCTGGATCATCTTATAGAAGTATACACTGCACTTATGCCCTATCTTCCAGAAAATGCTCGACAACAACTGCAAACAATATTGAACAATGCAGCGAATATAACTGATGACCAAAAGCATTTTTTACAAGCAGTCAAGAGTGATGTTGATTGCTTATATCAAAAGCTATGTGATTTAAAGTCCATCGGTTTTCGCAATCTAAAAGATGTGGCTCAAATTGAAAATACTCTACGAAATAAAAAAAATAGATCTTCCCAATTACGCTAATCTCAATTCCGATTTAGTGAGAAACAAAACAGGTGTTCTAAATGCTACAATAGATGGTGTGCTCGCTAGAATTATTGAGCTTCGTATAAAAATCAGCCATCAAAATACTTTGATTCAAAACATAATTTCAAAGAACCAAAAAGAGATCAACGATTTCTTACGATATGCAGGGTATCATTATACTGTCAGCATAGAAGAATCTGAAGGTAAAAATTACAGGCTGCTTTTACACTACGAGAACCATCGTGAAACCATCAATGCAGTACAAACACACCTCAGCTATGGCGAAAGAAATGCGCTGGCACTACTTCTATTTATGTACAGTATAAAACGTGAAACTCCAGATTTAGTTATATTGGATGATCCTATTTCTTCTTTTGATGGAAACAAAAAATTTGCAATTGTCAATATGCTTTTCAAAGAGCCAGGATATCTAAGAGAAAAGACCGTACTTCTTCTAACGCATGAATTTGGAACGGTGGTTGATATGGTTCACACCATGAAACGAAACTTTGGCGCTGTTTCGACCGCTGCATTCTTATCAACACGAAATGGAGTACTTCAGGAGCAGCAAATTCACGCAGATGATATTAAAGCATATCCAGCTATTGCAGAAAAAAACATCGCAGAATCAAATGATTCCTTAAACAAACTCATTTATTTGCGAAGGCTCATGGAGTTTGAAAACAATAAAAACGATGCATGGCAGTTGCTTTCTAATGTTTTTCATGTAGGCGATGGCACACGAGAAATTCCGATGAAAGCCATTGGCAATGGTATCGAAATTCCCATGACCCCGGATGAAATTCAAAAAGGAACTGAAGACATCAAACGTTACATCCCTGATTTTGATTATCCGATGGCATACCAACGCATGGAAGATCGAAATTTGCTGACAACTTTGTATGATTCGACTGAAGCAAATTATGAAAAGCTACAAATTTATCGGCTCATTTTCATTGGGCGACCTCTGAATGTAGTAGTTCAGAAATTCGTTAATGAAACTTACCATGTTGAAAATGATTATATGTTCAAACTCGATCCCCGAATCTATGATACTGTTCCACAGTACATAGTAGACGTGTGTGACCAAGCCATTAACGAGCTCAGAGAAGGTCAACTCGCATAAAACAGATTATATTTCAAGCAGGAGTGTGATTGTCATGAACCAGCCGAAAACCGATCTTGTCAATCTCCGCAACGGAAAAGTTAAAGCTGAATAAAGGCTGCGCTACTACCAGCACAGAGAAACTTTATTTTATACCAAATAGTGCATCTTAATTTCTAACGTGTGTTCTCTAATTTCAGGATTCAGTAGAACCCCTTTCAAATAGAGTTAAACGCTGCCAGCTTCAATTCATAGTCGCGTATACACTATTTTGGCCACATAATCTTCCACTCAAAATACTCTGCCTGCGTGATTTCCCCTGCATACAACTTCTTCTGAACTGTAGCCCAATCCTTTAGAAAATCATCCAAAATCGTATCATCGAACCACATTGCCACCGGGGAGCGCGGCGGCCAGTTATCGTTGTCATCATAGTGCAGCGCAAGGTCTGGGTTGGCATTATATCGTGCTGTGCCGCGCTCAGTGGGGACTAGCTTGATAACGCCGGGCTGCTCCTCGTCCAGCCAGAAAAGCTGCTCCAGAATATCATTTGCCGGGCCGTTTCCGCCATCGGAAAGTGCCAACGGGGAAACACGCAAAGCCTCTGCTATCTGATTTAGCAGGGGCTTTTTTGGTACACGGTACCCCATCTCGTACTGCGCAATGCGGTTTGCGCTGAGGTCGACCAACTCGCCCAACTCTTTCTGGGTCATGCGGCGGTGCTGGCGGATGCGCTTGATTTTCTCTCCGATGTTCATTTCGTTCACTCTCTTTGCAGGATTTTCCTTATTGTACCACACCATAACATAAAAGCGTAAGAAAAAAGTAACAATTTTGCGAAAACTGTTGACGTTCGCATAAAAGCGCAGCATCCTATATTCACATCGCAAATATGCGAAAGCCAAAATTCAAGGATGGTGATCGAATGGATTGTAAAGAAATCAGAGAAATGTACAAGCTCATGTTTGTGGAGTACCCGGACATTGTGACGGTCAAGGATCTGCAAGCCATGCTGGGCATCAGCCGCCACGCGGCCTATGATCTGCTGGAGGAGGGCGAAATCACTGCATCCGGCTGGCAAACGCCTACAAAATCCCCAAAATCAACGTCATTGACTATGTTCTGAAGCGTCCGTGCGGTCAGACTCGCGTGAGCGCGTAGGAGAAGGCCTTGCTTTTGGCAAGAGGCCCGCCCGGAGAGTGAATCAGATTTGATTCACTTTTCAGAGGACAGGGCATAAAAGTGAATCAGTTCTGATTCACTCGCAGTAACCGCCCAAATCCGCCCGGTGTGGGGCAGATGCCACACGCAGCACACGGATACGAAACAGCCGAAGCGCCCGCCGTTTGGCGCGCTTGTGGGGCTGTGGGGCGGCGTGAGCCGTACAACTTAACACTGGAGAATAAAACTTACTACACACAAAACGACGATAGTATGAGATAATAGATATATACCAAAACAGAAAGGACGATGCGAATGAATTATGAAAAACTTCCAAAAACGATCTCCGCCGAAGAACTCCTCTCCACGCCGCTGCCGCCGGTCAAGTGGATCATTCCCGATCTGCTCCCAGCCGGTCTTGCGCTGTTTGCCGGCCCCAGCAAAGCGGGCAAAAGCTGGCTGACCTTGTGGCTGTGCTTGCAGGTCGCGCAGGGCAAGCCTGTGTGGGGACGCGAAATAGAGCCGCACACCGTGCTTTACCTCTCGCTGGAGGACACCTTCAACCGCCTGCAAAAGCGCCTTCTCCAGCTGGTGGGCAGCGAAGAAGCACCCGAACGGCTGGTCATGCAGACGGAATGTGGCAGCATCGGGCAGGGGCTGGAAGAACAGCTCACCAGCTTCATCTATCAGCACCCGGACACCGGGCTGATCGTCATCGATACTTTGCAAAAGGTGCGATCCAGCGACCAGAACAACAGTATGTATGCCAGCGATTACAAGGAAATCAGCGCCTTGAAGGCACTGGCTGATAAGTACAATGTCTGCATTTTGCTGATCCACCATCTGCGCAAACAAGCCGCAGACGATCCGTTCCAGCAGATTGCAGGTTCCAACGGTCTGATGGGGGCATCGGACACCAGCTGGGTCATGCAGCGCAAGCGTATGAGCCAGACCGCCAGCATTTTGGTGACCGGGCGCGATATGGACAACAAAACACTGCGTCTGCACGAAGAAAACTGCGTTTGGATGCTGGACGAGGAAGAAAGCACAGAACAGATTGTCGCTAAGGCTGTGCCGAGTTACCTTTGGAAAGTGGCTGACTACATCGATAGTGTCGGAACATGGCAAGGTACGGCTACCGAATTGCTCTCCGCAGCCGATATTGAGGGCGTTTTGCCCCACCAGCTGACCCGAAAAATCGTGGAACACTTCGATACGGTGTTCACGCCAAGAGGTATCCGCTATGAAACCCACCGCACCTCGCAGGCGCGGCAGATGAAGTTCTCCCATGACGGAAATGACGCAGATAACGCTAATGACGCTGATATTGACATAACCCAGCTTTTCAAATGGGATATCTCACAAACAGCGTCATCAGCGTCATTAGCGTCACAAAGGTCGCGTAAGGAGAGCAAGCATGGGCGAAGTGTTGCCACAGGGCAACCCGCCGAAAAGCCTACGGGGGCAGCCCCGAACCCCTGTGAGGCTGCTGGCGCATGAGAAAGCGCAGTGTCGGAATCAACGTCCGCGTCAGCGTCACAGAGAAACGAAAAATGACGCTGATGGCTAAACGGTGCGGGCTGTCTCTCTCGGAATACTTACGCCAGCGGGCGCTGGGATATGAACCGGGTGGACACCCGCCCAAGGAGGTATTTGATGTGTTGGATAAGATTGATGAAATGGCAGAAAGCTGTTCTGTGCGAGATGGCGCGGCCATCAACGCCCAGACCGACCGCATGAGGGACCTGCTCATTGGCGGTAACTAAGATTTGGGCAATCAAGGACAGCTTACAGCGCGTCCTTGATTACGCAGCCAATCCGGACAAAACCGAATACGATGCCCTTGCCCAAACGCTGCACTATGCAGAAAATGATGCCAAGACCAAGCTGAACGAGAGCGTCCAGCTCGTCACCGGCATTCATTGCAGGGCAGACCATGCGTGGGAAGATATGCGGGCTGTACAGGAACGCTTTGGTAAAACAGACGGCGTGGTGGCGCTCCATGCCTACCAGAGTTTCCGCGAAGGGGAGGTCACCCCGGAGCAATGCCATGAGATCGGCGTGGCACTGGCCCGCAAGGTCTGGGGCAAGCGGTTCCAAGTGCTGGTCGCTACCCATATGAATACGGATAACCTGCACAACCACTTTGTTATCAATTCTGTATCGTATGTGGACGGCAAGAAATACGAGCAACGCCGCAGCCAATATGCGGAATTTAGAGAAACTTCAGACAAGCTGTGCCGGGAGTACGGCTTGTCGGTGCTGGAGCAGCCCAAGGCAAAGGAGCCGGCGCGGTACGCCCGGATGCGGGAAGCCATCGACCAAGCCTGTGAAGATGCCAGTACTCCGGAAGATTTTCACAGAGCGCTGTATCGGCAAGGGTATATTTTCGGCAGTGACCCCAATC
>OGIO01001555.1_pt1 | contig 18122 bp, 18 predicted proteins | sample 1571841 | NCBI WGS metagenome assembly OGIO01 (sample SAMEA2582111, study PRJEB24529) | metagenome | biome: Human gut stool | place: China | collected 2011
TCTCGGCACCCTTGTCCAGGAAGAACTTGGAGTTGTAGGTGGTCAGGTCGCAGGCGTAGTTGTCGTACTCTTCCCAGGTCTGCACCTCGCAGCAGATGGTGTCCAGACCCTCTTCTGCACAGCGCAGGGCAGCGGCAGTACCAGCCTGACCAGCACCGATGACCAGGACCTCGCAGTCCTTGGTGTACTCCACCTTATCGGCCAGCTGCGGCTCGTCGCCCAGCCATGCGGGCTTGTTGTTCATGAACTGCTCTTCCGGAATGTTCAGAGGATCGACCATGCCCACCATCATGGAACCCATGATGTCGCCGTTGCCCTTCTGCTCGATGTACTCCTCAGGAGTTTCGGGAGCCTTGGCATCCGGGTTGGAGCCGCGGTTGGACTGGCAGTAGCTGGTGGCAAAGATGTCGTCCCAGGTAATGGTGGAAGCGGCAGCAGCCGGTGCTTCGGAAGCAGCGGCACTGCCTGCTGCAGAGGAAGCAACAGCACTGCTTGCGCTGTTGGAGCAGCCGGACAGTGCGCCTGCAGCGGCAGCGCCCAGAGCGCTGAGAGCCGATGCGCGGATGAAGTTTCTGCGCGAGATCTTGTTCATAGTGCGGAACCCTTTCTTTTCTCTTCTTGTCTTCTTTTCTCAAAACATTTTGCTGCACAGGACACAGTTTGATGTTTTTTTGACGATATTCATTATAATTAAATCTTTACCAAAAGAGAAATTCAATTTTCCCGTTTGCAGTTATTCAGTTTTTCTATCAGTTATCTTGACCTTTTCCCGGCCCGCTGTTACAATTGGCGTATCACTTTTGCCCGAAGGGAGGCTTCTGCTGTGACCGACCGCCAGCTGCGCTGCTTTCTGGCGCTGTACGAAACACTGAACTTTTCTGTCGCCGCACGGCAGCTGTTCCTCACCCAGCCCACGCTGAGCTACCAGATCCGCACGTTGGAGGAGGAGCTTGGCACCCCGCTGTTCGTGCGCACCACCTGCCGGGTGGAGCCAACGCAGGCCGGCCAGCTGTTTGCCGAGTTTGCCCAGAGCACCCGCAAAGGCTACGAGGCTTTTCAGGCTGCTCTTGCGGCCGGGCAGCGCCAGCGGGAAAAGCTGGTGCTGCAGGTACCCGCCACCATGGCCGCACGCGACCCGCTCTATCACGACCTGCTGCTGGCTCTGAGCCGGGAGCTGCCGGACTGCGATCTGGAAGTCGTCACCGACTCCACCTTCCGCCCGCCGGAGGAAGTACTGCAAAGCGGCGTGGATGCGCTGGTGCAGCTGCTTGCTGAGCCGGTGGGCAGTGCCGTGGACGTGATGAGCCTGTTCGATACCCGGTGCTACCTGCTGGCAAGCCCCAACAACCCCCTCAGTGCCGAAAGCTTCCTCACACCGCCGCAGCTCACCGGGCAGACCGTCTGCTTTGAGAGCTGCGATGCCGTTTTTGTCTCCATCGTTCGCCGCTGCATGGAGGAAGTGCCTATGCGCTGGCTGATGGTGCCCAGCTTCGAGAAGGAGTATGTTCGGATGCTGGCAGGCAAGTGCCTGTTCTTCAGTCCGGTGCGGGGGCATGGCTCCCCGAGAGAGTGGTTCCATGCCCTCATGTTCCCCTTCCCGCCCATGCCCACCTGCCTGTTCACCCGCCGGGGCGACACCCGGCCCGAGATCCAGACACTAAAGGCCCTTGCTCTCGCCGAGCACGCCCGTGCCGTGGAGGACGGCAGGTTGTAAACGGTAAATATAGAAGAAGCACCGCTGCGCAGTACGATTTTGCCGCCATCATTGAACGAGCGCAGCCCCTTCTTCGTATCGGATACAGACAACAAAAAAGCGTTCTGAGATATCTCAGAACGCTTGGTGGTTGCGGGGGCCGGATTTGAACCAACGACCTTCGGGTTATGAGCCCGACGAGCTACCAGACTGCTCCACCCCGCGATATTTACTTTGTGCTCTCAGCGGTTCTCGCTGACTGCTCAAGTATAATACCACAAGGGCGGGCGGATGTCAAGTATTTTTTGATTTATTTTTTCTTCTTTTTCCAAACCACGAACCCTGCGCAGGCGGCGGCTGCGATCACCACCACCGGCCATGCACCGGCAAGGGCAACGATGACCTGCTGCAGGCCATCCACAAAGTTCTGCCAGCCAGCGGAAAGGGCGCTGACAAAGCGGCTGCCGAAGCCCTCGCTGGGCGGCGAGTAGGTGCTCACCTCGCTCAGGCTCACGCACACGGTGCACTCTTCCACCTGATCGTTGTACCAGTCCATCTGGCTCTGCCAGCTCTCGATCTGGCTCTGCACATCCGTCAGGCTGGACTCGATCTCAAGCAGGTCGGAGAGGTTGTCGGCCTGCTGCTGCAGCTGCTGCAGGCGGGTTCGCTGGTTCTTGAGATTCTCAAGCCGGGTCTCCACGTCCATGTACTGGGCGGTCACGTCGTCGGCCTGCTGGTTTTTGTAGGTCACGTTGCCTGCTTCGGCCACGGCGGCAAGAAAGTTCTCGTAGTTCTGCTGCGGCACCCGGTAGGTCAGGCTGACGCTGCGGCTGTCACCGGCATCCGAGTATTCACTGCTGGATTCCAGATAGCCGCCCGCTTCAGCAAGGGCAGCATCCAGCGCAGCGCGGGCTGCGTCGTAGTCCTTGCTTTCCAGACTGAGGTTCGCGGTGTAGATGATCTTTGCGTGGTCGGTGCTGTGGGCCGCTGCTGCCGCGTCGTTCTCCGAATAAACAGCGGTGCCGTTGTCTGCGCCGCTTTCCAGCGACAGGGTGTTCAGACTGTAATCGGCTGCCATGGGGCTGTCCACAGCGGCACGGTCCGCGCCGCCTGCCGCCATCACCGCCGCAGTGCTGTCCGCAGAATAATAGACCGCCGGGCTGCTGCTCTTTGCGCCAAGGCCGATTTGTCCGGTGGCGAAAGCACCATAGCCTACCACACACACCGCCAGACAGGCCGCCAGTGCGCCCACCCGCTTTGCGGGAAAGCGGATCAGTTTCTTCTTCGGCTGCACCGGGGCGGACTGGGCCGGTACCGGTGCGGCGGTCTTCATCATGGGCTGGGCCTTTTCTTCTTCGGTCAACTGGTCGGTCATGGCCAGCAGCTTTGCCTTCAGATCGTCCGGGGCGTAGAGGTCGTCCGTCTCCATCTTGTACTCATACCACCTCATCTTCGATCTCCTCCTTCAGCATCGTATGTAACTGCGCCCGGGCACGCCGCAGCCAGCTCAGCACCGTGTTGGATGGTGCGCCCATCATCCGGCCGATCTCCGCCGCCGTGTACCCCTCGTAGTAATGCAGATAGATGGCATTGCGGTAGTTTTCCGGCAGGGCGCGCACTGCGTCCAGCACACTGCCGTCCTCAAACGCATCGGGCGCGGGCAGGTTCTCGTCCAGCTCGGTGTCCTTCTGATGGGCTGCGCGGGTCAGGTCCCGGCAGCGGTTGATGGCCACCCGCAGCAGCCACGCCTTGAGGTGCTCCTCACTCTCAAACGTACCATTATAATGCAGGAGCTTCTCGTAGACATCCTGCACCACGTCCTCGGCATCGGCTGTGCATCGGCTGTTGTGTATGGCAGCGCGGTAAACAGCATCGCTGTATTTCTGCACTGCCAGCGTAAATACTTCGTTTCTGGTCAGCTGTCCCATAGTTTCAAGCTCTCCTTTACCGCCTGTACAGGGCTGGTGGAATTCGTGTTCCACGGGGGACATTCACCCTATACACGGCTGAACGCCCCCGAAGATTGCATTGCTGGAAAAATTTATGAAAATCACCTTTTATATACTCTCTGCAGCAGGGCCACCCGTTCTGCAAGGAAGGTCTCGGCCTTCGGATGGTGCAGCCAGCGCTTGTTCGCCACTGTGCCAGCCAGCTTTCTGCCCAGCGCTTCCGGGTCGGTATCGGCCTGCATCACATCCTGCATGGTCAGCTGCAGCGTCAGCGCCGCAGGGGTGTCCGGCAGCGGCGGCAGCGGGTCCTCCCACACAAAGGGCGGCAGCAGCTGCACCGCCACCGTGGCGCGGGTGCACTCCTCGGTGAGCAGCAGGGCTGCAGGCGTGCCGTCCGGCTGGACGTGCAGGGTGCTGTACAGCAGCTGCAGACTGCCATCGGCCAGCAGGCGGATATCCCCCTCCCGCCCGGTAGGCGAAAGGCTCAAATATTCCCGCGCCTCGTCCAGATAGATGTGCCGGGCCGGTGCCTGCACGCGGGCATACAGCGCAGGCAGCGCAAAGCGGCCCGCTTTGTCCAGTGCGTGCTGCAAAAGCAGGTAGAACTCGGTCAGTGGGTAGGCCGGGTCCGGCTGCGGCATCCCGAAATCGGGGCGCGATACGTGTCCTCCACCCATAGGGGACCTCCTTGATAAATAACGCTGATGCGGTATTCTAAACATAGAAGGGGCGCTGACTGCAAGGGGGTCAGCTTTCCATCCCGTTTGTCAAAAAGATTGACCGCACAGTTTGGAAGCAGGGCGGTCAATCTTTTTTGTTATCATCTTACCATATTCTACGACGCATTACAACATGCCCTATTGTAAACCCTGCTGCAACTTCATTGTTGACCGTCTTCCCTCTGCCGCGTTATACTCGGGCACAGATGCCTTGTAAATTTTTAACAGAGGGGAATTTTATTCTATGAAAAACAAAAAACTGACCACCTATCAGATGGCTGTCACTGCGCTGATGGCCGCCGCGCTGTGCGTGCTTGGCCCGCTGAGCGTGCCCATCGGGGCCATTCCCATTTCGCTGTCAAACTTTGTCATCTGCCTGACCGCATGGCTGCTGGGGCCCAAGTTCGGCACCCTGAGCGTGGCGGTGTACCTGCTCATCGGCCTTGTGGGCGTGCCGGTGTTCTCCGGCTACGGCGCGGGCATTGCCAAGCTGGCAGGCCCCACCGGCGGCTATCTGGTGGGCTACCTGCTGCTGGCCTTCATCGGCGGTCTGTTCATCGAAAAGAGCAAGGGCCAGCCGGTGATTTCCGGCATCGGCCTTGTGCTGGGCGATGCCGCCTGCTACGTGCTGGGCACCGCATGGTTCGTGTTCCAGATGCAGTGCGAGCTGGGCTATGCGCTTTCGGTGTGCGTGTACCCGTTCATTGCGCTGGACCTCGCCAAGATCGTGGTGAGCTGCATCGTGGGTGCACTGCTGCGCAAGCGTCTGGTACAGGCTGGCGTGCTGAAGCTGAAGGAAGCCTAACAGGCAAAGCAAAAGGGAGACTGCAAACGCAGCCTCCCTTTTTTATTTGTGATCCGTTATTTTACATAGCCAAGGGTCGCAGCCATCACGGCCTTGATGGTGTGCATCCGGTTCTCGGCTTCGTCGAACACGATGCTCTGGGGGCCTTCAAACACTTCATCGGTCACTTCCATGGCATCGCGGCCAAAGCGTTCGCCCATCTCCTTGCCCACGGTGGTCTTGTGGTCGTGGAAGGCGGGCAGGCAGTGCATGAACACAGCGTGCGGGCCTGCAATGTCCATCAGCTGCTGGTTGATCTGGTAGGCGGCAAGGTCGTTGATGCGCTCAGCCCACACCTCTACCGGCTCACCCATGGACACCCACACATCGGTGTACAGCACGTCGGCACCCTTGGCGGCCTTGGCGGAATCCTCCTCAAAGGTGAGGGTGGCACCGGTCTCGGCAGCGATCTTCTGGCACTCGGCCACGAGGGCAGCGTCCGGCTGGTACTTCTTGGGTGCACAGGCGGTGAAGTTCAGGCCCATCTTGGCGCAGCCCACCATCAGGCTGTTGCCCATGTTGTAGCGGGCATCGCCGAAGTAAACGAAGTTGATGCCCTTCAGATGGCCAAAGTGCTCCCGGATGGTGAGGAAGTCGGCCAGGATCTGGGTGGGATGGAACTCGTTGGTCAGGCCGTTCCACACCGGCACACCGGCGTAGTGGGCAAGGTCTTCCACGATCTGCTGGCCATAGCCGCGGTACTCGATGCCGTCGAACATGCGGCCCAGCACACGAGCAGTGTCGGCAATGGACTCCTTTTTGCCGATCTGGCTGCCGGACGGGTCAAGGTAGGTCACTTCCATGCCCAGATCGTGGGCAGCGACCTCGAAGCTGCAACGGGTGCGGGTGGAGGTCTTTTCAAAGATCAGGGCGATGTTCTTGCCTGCCAGCTGGTCATTGTGGCGGATGCCGGCCTTCTTTTTTGCCTTCAGGTCTGCGGCAAGGTCCAGCAGTTCTTCGATCTCGGCAGGGGTGTAGTCCAATAGCTTCAAAAAGCTGCGGTTCTTCAAACTCATTGTATATTTCCCTCTCTATGCAAATATTTATGAATATTTATGCGAACTATGATCCTATTATAGTACGTTGCCCCGGCAAGGTCAAGAGGGAAAGGGCGTTACAGCTCCAGCTCTGCCTTCCGTCCGGTGGACTGATAGGCAGTCAGCTTCACGCCGGCCTTTTTGAACATGAACCGCGCCGCCACGCTGGAATCGCTGTCGTGGTACTTGTCGCCGTAGTACACCACCTCAGCAATGCCCGACTGGATGATGGCCTTGGTGCACTCGTTGCAGGGGAACAGCGTCACGTACACCCGCGCACCTTTCAGGTTATTGTGGGCGCTGTTGAGGATGGCGTTCAGCTCGGCGTGGCACACGTACATATACTTGGTGTCCAGCGGTGCGCCCTCCCGCTCCCAGGGCATCTCGTCGTCGCTGCAGCCAATGGGCATACCGTTGTAGCCCAAGGACAGAATTTTGTTTTCCGAGCTGACGATGCACGCGCCCACCTGACTGTTGGGGTCCTTGGAGCGCATGGCCGTGAGCAGCGCAATGCCCATGAAATATTCATCCCAGTTGATGTAATCGGTACGTTTCATTTTGGTATGCTCCTTGTGCCTGTATTCTGCCTTTTATTATAGCGTATCGCTGTGGGTTTTACAATAAACTTTGGCACTGCCGTGCAACTTGCACAAAACACTGCCCTGAAGTTTGGCGCTTGATTCGTCAGAATTTTCAAACGAAATATTTAAAAATCATTTTAAGTGTGGTATTATCTTTGTAAAATATGCCACAAAAGCGGAGAGAATGCTCCGTGCGGCGGAAATGAGGGAAAAACCGATATGAAATACGCAAGCAACAACATCCGCAATATCCTGATTGCCGGTCATGCCGGCAGCGGCAAGACCACGCTCACCGAGGCGCTGGTCTATTTTTCGGGCGCTGCCGAGCGTATGGGCCGTGTTGAGGACGGCACTACTGTTTCGGACTTTGACCCCGAGGAAGCAAAGCGCAAGGCCAGCCTGTCGGCATCTGTAGTGCCGGTGGAGTACGAGGGCATCAAGTACAACCTGATCGATGCGCCGGGCCTGTTCGACTTCGAGGCCGGTGAGTACGAGGGTATCCGTGCCGCCGAGAGCGTACTGGTGGTGGTGTCCGGCCGCAGCGGCGTGACTGTGGGTGCGGAAAAGGCGTTCCAGCTGGCCCGCAAGAATGGCAAGGCTACCATGGTGTTCGTCTCCAAGTGCGATCTGGAGAATGCCAACTACTTCAAGATCCTTGAGGATATGAAGATCAAGTTCGGCTCCACCATCTGCCCCTGTGTGGTGCCCGCCAAGCTGGACGACGGCACCCCCGTGTACATCAACCTGTTCAGCCAGAAGGCTTTCAAGTACGAGGGCGGCAAGCAGATCCAGGTGGACCTGCCGGACATCGGCCACCGTTTTCAGGGCCTGATCGAGGCCATGAGCGAAGCCATTGCCGAGACCGACGATGAGCTGATGGAAAAGTTCTTCGGCGGCGAAGCCTTCACCACCGAGGAGATCGTGGAAGGCATGCGCAAGGGCGTTAAGGACGGCCTGATCACCCCCGTGTTCTGCGGCAGCGCCGTGAACCAGCAGGCACTGGATATGCTGCTGTTCAACATGCACAAGCTCCTGCCCAGCCCGGAGCATGACGCTGCTGTGCTGGCCGAGGATGCTGCCGGTGAGCCGGTGGAGCTGCACTGCACCGAAGCAGAGCCTACCGCCGCCTACGTGTTCAAGACCGTGGCCGACCCGTTCGTGGGCAAGCTGAGCTACCTGCGCGTGGTCAGCGGCAAGGTGACTGCAGGCGAACCCCTCACCAACGCCCGCACCGGCGATGTGGAGAAGATCTCCAAGCCCCTCACCGTCATTGGCAAAAAGCAGGTGGACTCCGACGGCATCATTGCCGGTGACATCGGCGCAGTGGCAAAGCTGGTGAGCGCCAAGACCGGCGACACCCTGTGCGACGCTGAGCGCGTGGTCAAGCTGCCCGCCCCCGTGTTCCCCAAGCCCAGCCTGTTCATGGCCGTCACTGTGGCCAAGAAGGGCGACGAGGGCAAGATCAGCAGCGCGCTGGCCCGCCTGATGGAAGAAGACCCCACCCTGAGCTACGAGAACAACGCCGAGACCCATCAGCAGGTGATCGGCGGTCTGGGCGAGCAGCATCTGGACGTGGTGAAGGCCAAACTCAAGAACAAGTTCGGCGTGGAGATCGGGCTGGAAGCACCCCGCATCGCCTACCGCGAGTCCATCCGCAAGGCCTGCCAGAAGCAGGGCCGTCATAAGAAGCAGACCGGCGGTCACGGCCAGTTCGGTGATGTTATCATCAACTTCGAGCCCTGCGACAGCGAACAGGTCGTGTTCGAGGAGAAGGTGTTCGGCGGCAGCGTGCCCAAGAACTTCTTCCCGGCTGTTGAAAAGGGCGTGCGCCTTGCCGCCGAAAAGGGCGTGCTGGCAGGCTACCCCGTGGTGGGCCTGAAGGCCACCCTGCTGGACGGCAGCTACCACCCGGTGGACAGCTCCGAGATGGCCTTTATCATGGCCGCAAAGCTGGCTTACAAGGCCGCTATGCCGGAGGCCGGCCCGGTCATTCTGGAACCCATCCACACCCTGAAGGCTCATGTGCCAAACGACAACACCGGCGATATCATGGGCGATGTGACCAAGCGCCGCGGCCGTGTGCTGGGCATGGAGCCGGACGAGGACGGCCTGCAGACCATCATCGCTGAAGTGCCGCTGGCAGAGCTTGCAAACTTTACCACCTTCATCCGGCAGACCACGCAGGGCCGCGGCTGGTTCACCACCGAGTTTGCCCGCTACGAGGTTCTGCCCGAGATGCTGGTGCCTGCCGTTGTGGAGCAGGCCAAGAAGCTGGGCAATCTGGACGAGAGCGCAGACGATTAAACGGCAAACGTCAACTCCCCCAGTCTGCTGCGCAGACAGCCCCCTCACCGAGGGAGCTGGCAGAACTGTCAGGTTCTGACTGAAGGAGTTCCCACCGAAATACGACATCACCCCGACCCCCGTTGACACTTTTCCCTCTGTCAGCGGGGGTTTTTGCGGGCAAAAAGCCCCCTCGGAGTAGGAGCTCCGGGAGGGCTTTTTTGTTGTATTGCGTCGAAACTTATGTTATACCGGGCCTGCGGCCCTTCTCCGATCCCCCTGTCGCGGAAAGGAGGTGAACCTTGTGGAAAATTTCATCACCTTTTTCCAGACTGTTGCAGCAGAGGTCGTTGCATACTATCTCTGCAAGTGGCTTGACAGCCTGATGTGCAAGGGCAGTAAGCACTAAACACGAAGCCCCCCGGTATTCCGACTACCGGGGGGCTTTGCTTTGTTCATTGCATGAACCCTATGGATAAGTTCTCATCACCTTATCTATCTCTACTATATGCACTTTGGCGCAAAAGTCAAGGATGTACGAGAAAATTTACAATTTACTTTGCCTTGGGGAATGCCTTATTCCAGGTTTCGATCACGTTGAACTTCGGTGTCCAGCCTTCGGGCTTGAAGGTGTCTGCGCTCTTGGCTTCCATGATGCCCTGCTCCACGCACCACTGTGCAGCCTTTGCCATGTCAGCGTCGGCCACATCCGCAAACGCGGGCTGTGCGGCGGGTTCGGGCCTGCCTGCATTGTTCCACACCAGCAATGCCAGCTGGCCGCGGTTTGCGGGGATGGCTGCACCCTCGGGCAGCAGTTCATTCAGGATCACCCGCGTCACCACCTCGTAGCCGCCCCACACGGCTGCGCTGCCAAGGACTACGGCGGCAATGGCACCGCCTGCGTCGCCTTCAGGTGCCGCGCCGATCTCGACAATGTCGCTGGGCAGCAGGGGCTTGTTGTCGTCTGTGGCAAGGTTCGGGTCAGGGTCCCTCTGGGTGCCCTGATACACCACGTAGCTGCCGTCCCAGCCGACATCATCCGGGATGGCGTAGTAGTCAGTGGGCTTGTAGCGCAGGTAGGCGGTGGTGTACAGAACGCCCTGCGCGTTCTCGAAAGCCTCGACCAGTGCGCTGACATCGCTTTCAGAGACGGGCTCCGTAATGGTCAGCCGCGCCCGTTTGGAGAAGTGGACAATGAAGCTGCTGTTGGGCACTTCTTTCAGCTTTACGTTGCCGCCGCTGAGCTTGATCGTGCCATCATTCTCCCTCGGCTCCAGCGTGTCGGCTTCCACCCAGCCGCCGCTGACGTTGAGCTGGCTACAGTTGAGCGTGTCTGCTTCCATAACGCCGCCGGAGACCGTTATGTTGTTCGCGGACACGGTCTGGCCCTTTGCCGTCAGCCAACCATTCGTTACGTTAAGATCTTTGGAAATGATTCCATCGGGTGCCGTATTGTCTTCCAGATTCAGCACACCGCCGTTTACCGTAATGCTTGAACCTGTAATGGCGGCGGTTCCATTGGCACTGGCATTCAGGGTACCGCCGCTCATTTCCAGCTGGCCCGCAACGATGCCATAGCTGCCGCCGCTGGCCGTCAGCTTGCCGCTGCTCACCGTTACTTGGCCATTATGGCTGGCTTCGATGCCGGCACTGTGTTCGCCGGTGGCAGTTGCGCACAGGGTGCCGCCGCTTACCTGTACGGTGTTGCCTAGGGCATAGATGCCGTTATCCGCAGCGGTCGCGTTCACGGTGCCGTCTGTCACATCCAGCGTGCCGTTCTGAATCCGGATGCCGCTGGACGGTGCCTCGGCCGTCAGGCTGCCGCTGCCCTTGATGGTGAGCCGCCCCGGGGTGTAGTCTGGCCAACCGTCGTCGCCAATGTCGATGGCCAGCTTGTCGGTATTGTTGTGCGTGACCGTATTGCTGCCGCTCAGGGTGAGCTCGACATTGCCAGACGTAGTAAGGGTGGGACTTGAATCGGCGTTGTATTCTATATGGGCATCCTGCAGCGTGGCATAGACCGTGGTGCCGTCATAACCGTTCAAATCAAGCGTTTCGAAGCTGCCCGAAAGAACAGGGGCTTCGTCTTTTTCCTTGATTGGGTCTGGCTTGTCGCTGCTATTCCAGATCTCCAAAAACTGGCCGTTGAGCTCGGGGTGGTCGTCGATGTCCGCATAGCGGGTCACGGAGATCCACGAGCCTTTGCCGTTGGGGTATTTCTCCGTGTTGGACATATCCCACGTTTCGGCCAGTGCGGGCATGCAAAGGCTCAGGGCCATGGCCCCTGCCACCGCCGCTGCGGCCAGCTGTCTTGCAAGCTTGCGTAGTTTCATGCAGATTGCCTCCTTTTTTCCCTCGTATTTTTACGGGGGGGGGGTATGTATTACAGTACTTTGATTATCTCACACTTTACCGGATTTTGGAAGCAAACCTGCGTGAATCGCCCTAAAAAGCGCGTGAATCGTCAAAAGTATCACTTCTCGGGCGGGTCAGCCTTTGCCGCGCCAGCGGCACATCATTGCGCAGGCACATCATCTGCGCGCCGACGGCGCGCATTCCGGCAGGATTTCCTCCCCAGCACCGCCTTTTTTGTTGACAAAGCAGCCGCCTGCTATTATAATAATGTAGTCAAAATGGCATTATTGTGCGGCTTTGCGGCTGTGCAAAACAAATAGACAAGGAGAGATTCTCAAATGGCACAAGAGATCAAGATGTCCGCTGCCGGTCTGAAGGCAATGCAGGAGGAACTGGAATACCTCAAAACGGTGCGCCGCAAGGAGCTGGCCGAAGAGATCAAGGAAGCACGCAGCCACGGCGACCTTTCCGAGAACAGCGAGTACGACGAGGCCAAGAATACGCAGGGTCTGGTGGAGAACCGCATCACCGAACTGGAGCAGATGATCAAGAACGCCGTCATCATTGATGAGAGCGAGCTGAGCGTGGACAATGTCTCTGTGGGCACCCACGTCACCATCCTCATGACCGGCGAGGACGAGAACGAGGAGTACGACATTGTGGGCCGCACCGAAGCCGACCCCCTGAACGGCAAGATCAGCGACGAAAGCCCCGTGGGCCACGCTCTGCTGGGCAAGGCTGTGGGCGACAAGGCCGAAGTGCTGCTGCCCACCGGCCACACCGTGGAGTACACCGTGCTGAACATTACCCACGCTGCAGGCTGAGCAGGCCAAACGAATAGGAGAAACCATGGAAGAACAAAAGAAGAACCCGGCGCAGGGCCTGTCCGAGAGCGAGCAGGTGCAGGTGCGCCGCCAGAAGCTGGCCGACCTGCAGGCTGCAGGCCACGACCCCTTCACCCTGACCAAATACCCGCAGGATGCCTACTCTGCCGACCTGAAGGCCGAGTTTGCCGCCCTGCCCAACGAGACCGACAGCGGCAAGACCGTGGCGCTGGCTGGCCGTATGATGTCCAAGCGCGTAATGGGCAAGGCAAGCTTTGCCCACCTGCGGGACGATAAGGGCGACATTCAGCTGTACGTCCGCCGCGATGAGCTGGGCGAAGAGCCTTACGCTGCCTTCAAGAAGCTGGACGTGGGCGATATCATCGGCGTGAAGGGCGAGGTGTTCCGCACCAAGACCGGCGAGCTGAGCGTGCGCGCCACCGAGCTGACCCTGCTGGCCAAGAGCCTGCGTCCCCTGCCCGAGAAGTTCCACGGCCTGACCGACACCGAGATGCGTTACCGTCAGCGCTACGTGGACCTGATCGCAAACCCCGAGGTGAAGGACACCTTCGTGAAGCGCAGCCAGATCCTGAAGGAGATCCGCGCCTATCTGGACGAGAAAGGCTTCCTGGAGGTGGACACCCCCATCCTGACCCCCTTCGAGATCGGTGCCTCTGCCCGCCCCTTCTACACCCATCACAACAGCCTGAACATGGACATGGTGCTGCGCATCGAGACCGAGCTGTACCTCAAGCGCCTGATCGTGGGCGGCATGGACCGCGTGTACGAGGTGGGCCGCATCTTCCGCAACGAGGGCATGGACCCCAAGCACAACCCGGAGTTCACCAGCATCGAGCTGTATCAGGCCTTCACCGACTTCCACGGCATGATGGATCTGGTGGAGGAGCTGTACAAGCGCCTTGCCCAGAAGATCTGCGGCAGCATGGTCATCCCCTATCAGGGCAAGCAGATCGACATGGGCCACTGGGAGCGCCTGACCATGGTGGAAGCCGTGAAGAAGTACTCCGGCGTAGACTTCAACGACTGGAAGTCCGACGAGGATGCCATCGCCGCCGCCAAGGAGCACCATGTGGAGCTGCCCGAGGTGCCCACCAAGGGTTCCATTCTGGCTGAGTTCTTTGATGCCTTCGTGGAGGACAAGCTCATCCAGCCCACCTTTATCTACGATTACCCCGTAGAGATCAGCCCGCTGGCAAAGCGCAAGCCGGACGACCCCGCCTTCACCGAGCGCTTTGAGTATTTCATCGACTGCACCGAGTACGGCAACGCCTTCAGCGAACTGAACGACCCCATCGACCAGAAGGGCCGCTTCGAGCGTCAGGTGGCCGAGCGCAAGGCCATCGAGCCCGACTGCAAGGCACAGGTGGACTACGACTACGTGAACGCACTGGAGTACGGCCTGCCCCCCACGGGCGGTCTGGGCTTCGGCGTGGACCGTCTGGTGATGCTGCTCACCGACAGCGCCTCCATCCGCGATGTGCTGCTGTTCCCCACGATGAAGCCGATTGAGCAGTAAATTTCCAATTTGCAACCAATAAAGCCTGAAACTTCTTGATGTTACGAGAAGTTTCAGGCTTTTTGTTTGCGATAATTTCCAGCGATTTTCACGCCATACGCCAATTTTACGCCAAATGATGTAGGATTTTGTGCAGAGCAAAAAGAGCGTTGTTCCGGTTTGGCAGTAGAAACGGCTGTGTGGTAGGCGGGTGCAGACCTGCAAAGGGCTGCATCACAAAGCGAATTCATGGATCTGCAAACGGACAGCCGGAACTTTTCACCGCAGAAGAAGCAAACGCGAAGAACATGGAGTTTTTCTTATGAACAAACTGCTTTCTTGCCGCTACAACATGGACACCAACCGGGTGGAAGCCCGGTTCGAGGATGGAACCATTCTTTCCATCGACTGCATCGCCATCGAGGACGAGTACGGCAACGCCCCGGCACAGCGGGCAGAGCTTGACTGGCTGCTGTACAACAAACCGCTGGAATACGCACAGCTTGTACTGAGTGGGAAGATTGCGCACTATCTGTCACTGGGATGTGAGCATGGCAGACCAAAAGATCAAGTCTAATGAACCAAACAACTGCTGATCCGTATTTCTTTTGATACGGGTTAGCAGTTGTTTCTGTTTTATGCATATCACAACTGCGCAAGCAAATACGCTTATTCCGCCTTCCCTTCCAGCCTGTTTTTATACCCTTCGCCCCATGCCCGCATGGCATCCAGAACCGGTTTCAAACTATATCCCAATTCGGTCAGAGTATATTCCACCCGGGGCGGCACTTCAGCATAGACCTTCCGGGTCAGCAATCCGCTTTCCTCCATCTGCCGCAGCTGAGCGGTCAAAACCTTCTGGGTCACATGGCCGATGGACTTTTTCAGTTCTCCAAAACGCTTTGTGCCCAGCATCAGATCCCGGAGGATCAGCACCTTCCATTTATCGCTGATGAGGGTCAGGGTGGTCTCCACCGGGCAGGCCGGGTGTTCTTTGAGGATTTCCTTTTCCATAATTACCTCCAAGGGAATTTCAAGTGGTCATCGTGCCGGATGCACGGATACCACAAACCGCTTTATGGCATCATTATAGCTTTCAACAGCAAAAAAAGCAAGCAGCATCGCAATGGTATCTTTTTGGTAACTACACCACAATATTGTGCGTACTTCACAAGCCGCACAAAGCGCATTACAATAAAGCTGTCCGAAAAAAACAATGTATGGAGGTACATCCCATGAATAAAGTCGTAGAATTTCTGAACGCAAACCCGGTGCAGTATCTGGCCACCGTAGGCCGTGACGGCAAGGCCAAGTGCCGTCCCTTCATGTTTGCCGGTGAGCTGGACGGCAAGCTGTGGTTCTGCACCAACAACCAGAAGGATGTTTACAAGGACCTGCAGGCAAACCCCAATATCGAGATCTCCGTTTCCAGCCCGGAGTACGCATGGATCCGTCTGCATGGCAAGGCTGTGTTTGAAAACAACATGACCGCCAAGGAGATGTGCATCGCAAACCCCATCGTGAAGAGCCAGTACGGCGAGGCTGCCAACCCCATCTTTGAGGTGTTCTATCTGGAGGATGCCCACGGCATCATTGCAGACTTCTCCGGCAACCCTCCCTACGAGTTCTAAATAGCATTCTCAATTCAACATCTTCGGGGCGAGGTGAAATTCCTGACCGGCAGTAAAGTCTGCGAAGCGCAAAAGCGCCCGATGCGGTGAAACTCCGCAACCGACGGTATAGTCCGGATGAAAGAAGATATGAGGAAGCAGCCCCGCAGGAAAACCCGTCCTGTGGGGCTGTTTCAAATCCAAGCTTATCATTGGCAGCTTTGCCATGCTGATGTACAAGCGACTTGCGCCGGTCCTGAAAGGTCGTTGATGTTATGACGAAGCAAGATTATTTGAAGCTGCTGGTGGAAGGTATCCACTCCACCACCATTGCCACCATCGGAGCAGACGGTCATCCCCAGACCCGTGTGATCGACATGATGCTCTATGACAAACAAGGTGTGTATTTCCTTACTGCAAGGGGCAAAGCATTCTATACCCAGCTCATGGCTACATTGCTCTGTCCGCCACCAGAGAAAAAGTCTCGATTTCTCTGCGCGGAAAAATCAAAAATATCGGCAACGAGAAACTAGATGAGATTTTCGAGAAAAACACCTATATGCAGTCCATCTATCCCGGCGATACCCGCAGTGCCCTAGAGGTGTTCTGCCTGTATGAGGCGGACGGCGAATATTTTGACATCAGTGTTCCGGCGTACATTGTCCGGGACAGCTTCACCATTGGCAAAGCAACACAGGAAGCACCGGGTTACTATGTAGGCAAGAGCTGCATCGGCTGTAAGCTGTGCTACTCTGTCTGTCCGCAGAAGTGCATCGACATTACCAAGAAGCCGGTGGTCATTGACCAGCACCACTGTCTCCACTGCGGGCGGTGTGCGGAAGCCTGCCCTAAGCAGACAATCGAAAAGAGGGTTTGACTATGAACCAGAGTGAGCGGCGAACGATCCTTATTCAGGTGCTTTTGAAAGAACACCCGGAGTATCGGGGACTGCGGATACCGGCAGACGCAGACACCCAGTGGCAGCTTCTGCGGGGCTTGCTGAATATCCGTGAACCACGGCGTATCGGCACAGACTTTCTGCAAATACAGGATGCGTACCTGCAAGAGGAAATCGCCGCAAAAGGCATCACCGATGCGGCTGACCTGACGCCCCTGCAGCCGGGGCTGTACCTCTGGCAGGGGGACATTACCACCCTGAAATGCGATGCCATTGTCAACGCCGCCAACAGCGGCATGACCGGCTGCTACTGCCCGAACCACGGCTGTATCGACAACGCCATCCACACCTATGCCGGGGTACAGCTGCGTCTTGCCTGTGCGGAGATCATGGACAGGCAGAGACACCCGGAACCCACCGGACAGGCAAAGATCACGGCCGCATTTAATCTGCCCTGCCGCTATGTGCTGCACACGGTCGGCCCCATCGTTTCCGGACAGGTCACGGCACAGGACAAAGAACTTCTGGCCTCCTGCTACCGGTCCTGTCTGGAGCTGGCGGCAGAAAAGGGGCTGGAAAGTGTGGCGTTCTGCTGCATTTCCACCGGGGAGTTTCACTTTCCCAACCAGCTTGCCGCCGAAATTGCGGTACAGACCGTCAAAGAATTTCTCAAAAAGCAAACCAGTGTGAAGAAGGTGATCTTCAATGTTTTCAAAGATATGGACAAAAAAATCTACCAACGACTGCTCCGGACCGATTGATACGCTGCGGCAGGTCCTGAGCCATGCCGATGCAGTGGTCATTGGTGCAGGTGCAGGGCTTTCTACCTCGGCAGGTTTCACCTATGACGGGGAGCGGTTCCAGGAATATTTCTCCGATTTTGCCAGCAAGTACGGATTTACGGATATGTACTCCGGTGGCTTTTACCCCTACCCCACCATGGAGGAATACTGGGCATACTGGAGCCGCTATATTTACATCAACCGCTATCAGGATGCACCCAAGCCGGTGTATCAAGGTCTGTTTTCTCTTGTGAAAGACAAGGACTACTTTGTGCTGACAACCAACGTAGACCACTGTTTTCAGAAAGTAGGGTTCGACAAAAAACGGTTGTTCTATACACAGGGTGATTACGGTCTGTTCCAGTGCAGTGAACCATGCTGTCAGGAAACGTATGACAACGACAAACTTATCCGGCAGATGGTGGAAGCGCAGGGGTATATCATTGCACCGGATGGTCAGCTGACCGTACCGGAGAATACCATCCTGAAAACTTATATCCCGTCCGAGCTTGTTCCCCACTGCCCGCACTGCGGCAGACCCATGAGCATGAACCTTCGTGCAGACGATACCTTTGTGGAGGACGTGGGTTGGCACACTGCTGCCGACCGGTACAGCGAATTTCTGCGCCGCCACGAGGGGCAGCGCATCCTCTTTCTGGAATTGGGTGTTGGCTACAACACCCCGGTCATCATCAAGTATCCGTTCTGGCGGATGACCGCTAAAAATCCAAATGCATTCTACGCCTGCATCAATCAGGGGCAGGCCATTTGCCCGCCGGAGATCGAGCGGCAGTCTGTCTGCATTCATGCAGATATTGGCGCTATTATAGCGCAATTGTGACCCATAAGAGGGCTGGCACTGTCCAGCCCTCTCTCTTTTTGCCAAAGTTTTTGATACATTTTCTTGCATTCTGCCGAAAGCAACGTATTCTCGGATTTTTTTGTTGACAAAGCTCGTTTTTTGTGGTAATCTATTCCAACAATTTAATATAACATATTTACTTAGAGTTCCAGCTCGGCTCCCGAAGGAG
>OGIO01001560.1_pt1 | contig 18046 bp, 26 predicted proteins | sample 1571841 | NCBI WGS metagenome assembly OGIO01 (sample SAMEA2582111, study PRJEB24529) | metagenome | biome: Human gut stool | place: China | collected 2011
AAGCATTACGTGAGTTGCCAGACAAGAAACGTGAAATTCTACTGCTGTTTTACTTATGGGAATTTCGCTATTTTTAGAATTGCCTGCAATAGTTTCCTACTGGGTAGTTACAGTGATGTGCTTTGTGGCTATGGGTGTATCTACTATGTTTGTTGTTCAAATTTACACTCTTGTTCAGACACAAACACCACCGCAATTAGTAGGAAAGATAATGGCTACGCTGGTAGCAGTTGCTATGTGCGGTCAACCTATTGGACAAATGGTTTACGGTATTTTATTCGATGTATTTATACAAGAAACATGGGTTGTTATGTTTGTAGCTTCTATTGCTTCAATCATGATTTCAATATATTCAAAAAGAATTTTTCAAAAGTTAGAGATATAATACAAGGGGTTAAATAGTATGTTAGGCTAAAAACAATATATAAAAGAAAATTTGAAATCTGCTAAAAGGATAGTGTTATAAAAGAAAGAGTAATATTGCAGTATTTAAGGCTCGCACAAATATATGTTTTGTGTGGGCTTTTTTCTTACCATTTTTCTGTATTTCTAAAGGGTATAAACGGTATTCCGTTTATATATTTCAGCATTAGCAGAAAGGGGGTGAGATTATGAGGACATCTTCTTTCGAGCATATCGTCAGATTACAGTTCAATTCTTTAATGCTGATTGTCATTAAGAACAAAGTGAAAAGTCGAAACAGACAGCTTGCAAGACATTCTAAACGTGAAGTATTGTTTTGTGAAATAGCCGAAACGAAACAAGTTGAACGTGGAACGATTGATACCTGTTTTTATGATTGTGTATCATTTAAAGTCTTGCACTTTACAATTTATGTATCTGATGAAACACTTGGTACAGTTTTACATAGACTGTCAGAAAAACAGCGTAGTGCGATTTTATTACGTTATTTTCAAGGAATGAACGACAGAGAAATTTCAGAACTGTACCATGTATCACGTTCTGCTATTTGCAGTAGAAGAACTAGAGGACTAAGGAAGTTAAAAATGCTTTTGAGCGAAAGGAAGTAAAGAAATGAGTAAAGATTATGGCTATCCCTCTTTTGAATTGATTTGCAAAGCGTCAAGCGGAGATGAAATGGCAGTTAAAGAGATTTTGAAGTTTTATGACGGTTATATTTCTAAATTATGCTTGCGTCCTTTTTACCACTCTGAAAGTGGTAAAATCATTATGCAGGTTGATGAAGAACTAAAAGGAGAAATTCATACAGACATGATGAAAGCAATATTGAAATTTGAAATCGGAGTGAAGTAATCAACTGTATAAAAAAATCGGGAGATACACAGTTTCGTGCTATCTCCCTTAGTAGTTTTACGGTCATATCAAGGCTCATTCAATCGTGGTAAATTCGTGGTAAGATGAGTGTTTTTCTATACTTCAAAATGCTTGAATGTATAGTGTTTATGCGGATAATTGAAAATTAGATATAAAATTTAGGATTAAATCATTTATTCATTCGACCATTGACACCATTAGGATATGCAAAAGAACATTGGTCAGAAATAGGATATGAACCAGAAGAATTTTTGGAATTTTATAAACAGTGTATTCTAATTTTATTAGAGTATAATCGAAATGGAATTAGAATGTCGGAAGGCCATGCAAGAATATTTCTAAAGAAAATTTTGATGGGTTATTCAGAAAATTATATGGAATTAAGATCACCATGCGGAGCCGGAATTGGACAGATGGCATATTATTATGATGGTAATATATATACATGTGATGAGGGACGAATGGTAGCAGAAATGGGTGATCAAATGTTCCACTTAGGAAATGTTAATTATAGTACATACGATGATTTAATGGAGAATAGGGTATGTAAGGTCACTTGTCAAGCATCCGTATTAGAAAGTTTGCCAGGATGTTGCGACTGCGTGTATCATCCATATTGTGGAGTATGTCCAGTTATATCATATGCTTCAGATAATAGTATTTATGCAAGGGAATCCAATGTATATCGATGCAAAATATATAAAGGAATTTTAGACATTCTATTTGAAATATTATTTGAGGAACCAGATGCAGAAGACATTTTAAAAACATGGATTTGAAAGGAGAAAGTATGGAAAAGAGAGAAAAGAAATTTCTGATTGCGGGAATTATATTTTCGGTGATAATGATTGTATTTTCATATACAGCAATTACATCGAAAAATGGAGAACAAGCAGAAATATCAAAAGGTTCTGTTCAGTATCAAGAGACAAAATCACAAATTTCTATTGGAGAAACAATAAATAATAAATTAGAAGGAAGTGGAATTCAAAGGTCTAAATCAGGGAATATCTACAGTGGGAATTTTGAAAATGGTAAGAAAAATGGAAAAGGTGAGTATACTTACCAGAATGGTTCTACATATAAAGGTACATTCGAAAATAGTTGTTTCAAAAATGGTGAACTTACATTGAAAGATGAACAAGGCGTATTTGAAATTCAGATAAAGGATGGAAAAATTCAGGGAAAAGTAAAAGCAGAACTTACAAATGGAGATTCTTATAAGGGGAATTTTGTAAATGGAAAATTTAATGGAGAATGCGAAATTACATATTCTGATGGAGACACCTATATTGGGACAGTAAAAGATGATTTAAAAAGTGGAGAGGGTACTTATCAATGGTCAGAAACAGGAGATTCTTATACTGGTAATTGGAAAGGGGATAAGATGAATGGAAAAGGAACTTATTATTATAGTTGGAATGAATATCCGTATTTAAAAGGTGACTTTTCAAATAATAAGCCGAAAGGTACATGTACATATTATAAATCTAAAAAGACACATTTTAAAACATATTGGAAAAAAGGAACATGTGTTAAAGCAGCATATTAAGGAGAAAAAGTATGGAAGAACATTTATTCCCGGAAATAAAAAAATCAATAGAAGATTTTATATATGAAGAAGAGGGAAATATTACACGAAATAAAGTCATTGCAATGGGAACAATGATGTTGATTTTAAGTTTGATGATGTATGATGAAGTTTTTGCAGCTCATAGATCACATAGTTCTCACAGTTCACATGCCTCACATAGTTCAGGAAGTGGAGGAGGAATACATGGAAGTCATGAAAGTCATGTTTCTCATTCTAGTCATGTTTCATCATCTGGACATAGTAGCCATGGATCACATAGTAATAGTACATATAGCAATCATGCAGCTTCAAAATCAGCAACAACAGCGGCTCCAAAAGTGGTAAAACCTAAAGTACCAGATGTGAAATTAGATGATGTATCAAATATTTTGACACCAAATGCTAATGAAGTAAGTGATATTGGAAATACAGTAAATGCAGCCATTAGTGCACCACAAGAAATACAGGAGTAGTTTATGGATATAAAAAAATTTGTTAAAAAGATAGTTGCAATTCTTGTAACATTATTTATTGTTTTAATGTATGTCGTAGGGGAACCTAAAATGCAGAAGTATGAATTAGTACTAATGGCAATTTATACAGTTATGGCAGTAATTTATTGGATTAAACAAGTACGTTTTGAAACAGTTATATTTATTATATCTACAATAGTTATATTTGGTGCATTAACAGCTATACTTCCAATTTCACAGGATAAAAATAGTGTGATGAAGACAGATAAGATTGTACTTTCACAAAAAGGAACATTATATCGTGAAAATAAAAAGACGAAAAAGAAAGTTAAATTAGCAGATAATATTCAGAAATATTATTTAGGAGAGCGAATTGTGGTACAAAATAGTACACAGATTATATCTTTATCATATGATGGAAAAGATATTCGAGAAGTAAAGAAAAATGCAATATTAAAAGGATATAATGAAGAAACAGTTTATTATACAAAATTAAAGGAAGAACAAAATAGTTCTACTAAAAAATTCACATTATATAAAATGAATTTGGATACGATGGAAGAAGAGAAAGATATGCAGAGTGATAAATATATTAGATCTGTGACATTTAAAGATGGAGAAAAGGAGATAAAATCTATAGAAGAATAGTAACGCTATTTTAAATAAAGACAAAGGGGGAGAGTGTAATGAAATTTGGAATGAGAAAACCTAGTATTAAAAAATCAATAAGCGCCAGAACAAAAGGAAAGGCAAAAAGGGCTGTGAAAAAAGCAGTAATTCCTGGCTATGGAAAGAAGGGGACAGGATGGGTAAAAGATCCTAAGAAGGCTGCTTACAATAAGGTTTATAATAAGACTAGTTTTAGTTTTTGGGACTTGTTTAAATAAACTGGATACTAATGTAAAATGTGAGGAGGAGTAGCAATGTTCAAAATTATAGAAGGTGACTTTAAAAATAATATCTACAGCAATGAAGAATATCTTGATAATTGGCCAATGTTATATCTTCTTGAAAATGGAAAACAAATATATATTGGAGAGTCAAATCATGTCAAAACAAGGATGACACAACATAGTTCAAATGTAGAAAAAAAGATTTTTGACAAAGTCCATTTTATTTATTCCAAAATATTTAATCAGTCAGTAACATTTGACTATGAATCAAAATTAATACAATATATTGTTGCAGACGAGCTTTTTCAAGTGACAAATAAAAATTCTGGAATTGCCGATAAACAATATTATAAAAAACAGGAATATGATAAGAAATTTGAATTACTTTGGAGAAAACTGCAAAGAGAAAAATTGGTAAAACATTCTTTAGAGGAAATTGAAAACTCTGATTTATTTAAATATTCCCCGTATAAAGAATTAAATGACAATCAGCGAAATGCAGTAGAAACAATTATTCAGAGGATTAGGGAAGAAGATACGAATCGAATTGTAATAAATGGAATGCCAGGAAGTGGAAAAACGATAGTAGCAGTTTACTTAATGAAATATCTAATGGACTGTGAAGAATTTCAAAACAAGCAAATAGGATTTGTTGTTCCACAGACATCTCTTAGAAAAACTATGAAAATTATTTTCAAAAGTATTTATGGATTAAGACCATCACAGGTATTATCGCCATCAGATATTACAAAGAAAAAATATGATATATTATTGGTGGATGAAGCACATCGTTTGCATCAGTATAAAAATATATCTTATATGGGTTCGTTTAAGAAAAATTGTGAGAAATTGGGATTGACGACAGAAGCCGATGAATTAGATTGGATTATAAAACAATCAGATTGTACTATTTTATTCTATGATGCAATGCAGGTAGTAGGTCCATCAGGAATAGATTATCAGCGATTTGACCAAAAGATGCAGAATTCATTGGAACAACGTATGACTTCTTATTTTACATTATTAACGCAGATGAGAGTACAAGGTGGAAATGCATATATAGATTTTGTGAAAAGTATATTTGAAGAATCATGTACTGGAAAATATAAATCGGATAAATATGATCTTAAAATATATCTTGATTTTTCAAAATTTGAAAAGGATATGTATCGAAAAGAAACAGAAGTAGGATTATCCAGAATGGTTGCAGGATATGCCTGGCCATGGATCAGTAAAAAAGATCAAACGAAAAAAGACATCGAAATTCAAGGAATCAAGCGCAAGTGGAATCATTGTACAGAAGGATGGGTGCATACACCGGAGGCAATCGATGAAGTTGGATGTATTCATTCGATACAAGGGTATGATTTAAATTATGCATTTGTTATCTTAGGTAAAGATATAGGATACGATAAAAATACGAAACAGATCATTGTTCGTAAAGAGTTATATTTTGATCAAAATGGTAAACGGTCAACAACATATGAACAATTATTAGAATATATTAAAAATATCTATTATGTGTTAATGACAAGAGGTATTAAAGGAACGTTTCTTTATGTATGTGATGATAATCTAAGAGAATATTTGAGTCAGTACATAGAAGTGGAGAATTAAGATGAGAGAAGAGACGATAAATAAAATTTTTAAATTTAGAGATGACAGGGATTGGAAACAATTTCATAATCCGAAAGATCTTGCAATATCAATTTCGCTGGAAGCAGCTGAACTTCTTGAAGTATTTCAATGGAGCGGTGCAGATGTGTCAAATGAAGGAAAACAGGATAAAATCAAGGAGGAATTAGCAGATGTAGTGAATTATTGTGTATTGATGGCAGATGCTTGTGAACTTGATCTAGATGAAATTGTACAAGAGAAGATTAAGATCAATGAGCGAAAATATCCTGTTGAGAAGGCTAAGGGAAGAAAAGATAAATATGATAAACTTTAAACTTAGAAATGAAGATCAGTATGAATATTGGTTAGATACATTACCATTTTACAAAAACATTCATGAAGAAGAGGTGGTAGTAGGCGGTATATAACAACCGATTCAAGGAATAGCAGAAATTTATAAAATTCATGGATCAGTAAATTTTCCAGACTCTATTGTTATTAATCAAGCTGACTATCAATTGTTTCGAGATAAAGGAAAATATCTTGCTGCAAAATTAATGACAATTTTTATGGAATATCCTATTATTTTATGGGATATTCCATTTCAGATCCAAATATTCAAGGAATTCTTGGAGATATAGTAGAATGTTTACCTCCTGAGAAAGTGGAAGCTTTGAAAAAAAGATTTGTATTTGTTGATTATCAATCAGATTATAAGGATTGTGAAGTGTCAACCCATTCATTAGTTATAAAGGGAAAAGTAATAGAAATGACTAAAGTTGTACTTTCGGATTTTGGAATATTATATGATGTATTATCAATAAAAAAAGCGGCTTTTCCAGTAAAACTATTGCGAAGATTTAAAGATGAGTTATACACATTCGCATTAACACAACAGCCGGGACCAACTATGCAGGTTGCAGCGCTTGATGATGGACGTATTGATGAAAATATGTTGGCATTAAGTATTGGATTAGCTTCAACGGGTGTATATGGATTGGAAAGAGCGGTTAATTCAGAACAGTGGTATCGCAACATTATTTTACATGATTCTGTGTACTCAAGTGATATGTTGTTAGAATATGTTTATCCAGAATTAGCAAAGCAAAATTCATGGAAATTACCAGTATGGTATTATATTAAGAATTCCGATTTTAAGAGTGAATTAGCAGAAAGCAAAGCACCACATTCATATGATGAAATTGTTTCAGCTGCATCTATTAAACGAAATAAAACAGCAATTGCAGGAAGAACGGCAATAGAGATATGGACAGATGAAAAAGATAATATGTTCAAAGCAATTCGTTTACTTGGATTTTTGCCAGAAGACAAAATTGATGTTGATCAATACGAACAAATTTTAGAAATGATATTTGAAGAGAATAGCAATATCCTCAGTTCTTTAGAAGCACCAAATCGAAGTAATTTAAATAGAATGATTCGAATATTTGATTATTTCCGTTATGGACCAAATAAAAAGACCCCGTGATTCAAGCATCTGCAGGCAGACACCATCACGGAGACTCACACGACGGATACAGGCTAAGCGGCAACTGTAAACAGATACCAACATAAATGCACTATAAACCTGCATTCATTATAGCATGGAAAGTAACTTTGTCAACAGTATGTATACAAAAAATAAAAGAATAAAGACAAAAATTCTTTAGATGCTGCATTGAATGATGATCTAAATGTCGTAGTTGAATTTGAAATATATTCTATACCTACAAATCAAATACCAGACATTGTAGAATATCGTAAGTTCCTAAACTCCCTGGGACCTTATGAAATCATATAGAAGAACCAGAATGGATAGAACTAGGAAATGGACGATGAAGTTAATTTCTTACTGTACAAAGTGGAACAACAAAAAAGAAAATTACAGGAGATAGAATGGATGGAAAGAGAACAAAGAAGAGAAAAAGAAAAATATTATATGAAATTATATCATTCTCAAGATACAAAGGCTAAAGACCAAGCAAAAAATTATTTTATTCAACAACATACAAATTATGTGAAAAAGCATATAAAAGATTGGAATAAATATGCGAGAGACGATTATTATGATTTATATAATAGCGCGATAGTTGGAATTTTAGAAGCTCTTAAAAAATTTGATCCAGAAAAAAGTTTATTTATTACGTGGAGTAACCGTTATATTCACCATCAACTTTACAATTATATGTGTGAAATGAAATTCCAATGCAGCGAACATTATGCAAGATTACAACACACAGTAAAGAAAGCTATACAATTTTTAAAAGAAAAAGGAATTGAATGTACTGTTTATAATATTTGTAAATATACAGGGTTGAGTTCGAAAATTGTAAAAAGAGAATTAAGAATAATGGAATTAAAAATAGTATCTTTAGAAGAATTGGAAGAATATATATAATGAAAAATACAAATGGGAAGCTGTACAATGCTTTCAAGAGAATTGGGATATTAATTCACCTGATTTTGCACAGATGCTTAAGAAATCTCTGGATCAAGTTGGTAATTTGCTTACATCTGCGAATAACTTTCCAGCAGGAATGATTACTGGTTTTGCAGAGACCACACCAGAAGAGGTACGTTCCATGTATATGGAACTATATGACGAGAGTAAAGATTTATGTGAGAGAATTGCTAACTTTAAAAACAGATCAAATGAGTTATTAGAACGCTACGGAAATGGAGCTGCGCAGCACTATCAGTATGAAAATGCAATCATGGCATATTTGTGGCTGCGCTATCCAGGCAAATATTATATCTATAAATTCAGTGAAGTAAAAGCTGTCTCATCGGAACTTGAAAGTGACTATCGGTTTAAGAAGGGTGCTTATGTAGATAATATTAGAAATTTCATGGCATTATATGATGAGATATGTGCAGAATTACAGCAGGACGATGAGCTTAGAAATCTGCTAAATTCTCAGATCACATCGACTTGCTATGCTGACCCTGAATTACGGACACTTACAATAGATGTTGTTTTTTTCATTTTTCGTTATTGGAACAAGGAAGATTCAACAAATGTTCCTCTTTATGCTCAACCTCAAGAAGATGATGGACAGCAATATTGGTTCTTGAATGCAAATCCAGAAATATGGAGTATGTCCAGTATGCCAGTAGGAGAAGTTCAGAATTATACTTTGTTTAATGATAATGGGAATAAGCGTAGAATCTTCCAAAACTTCCTTGATGCAAAGGCGGGAGATATGGTGATTGGATATGAGTCTACTCCGGTGAAACAAAGAAAGCAGAACGTTTTTTCAAAGAACGAGGAATTAAGAAACCAGTTGTTCGAAATGGAAAGCAATCAACACTAGGATATCAACCAGATGTTTGGAAAAAGTAGAATTGATTATTTAAGAAATCGAGGAAAGTACAAATGGAAATAGGAGTAACGCAAACAATTCAAAAACGTTTAAAAAATCAAGACATACATCAGCCATATGATCAAACAACCGAACTGGCATTTTGTTGGGATACACATTTAGTCAAATTAGGAAGAAGAAATGTCTTGCTAGTTGCAAATGTCAGTAATCGTTTTATGATTGCTATGATGGACATTGAACCAAGAAACTGGAAGTGTTATACGTTGTATATAGAGGAAGTCATTTCTAATGCAATGAAGCAAATTGGATATCAGGGAAAGGAAATAAACAAATACTTCGAGTTAGCAGGAAACAGTCAAATTACAAAATCACATGGTCGAAAAACACTCGGTGCAATTAACTATATAACACAGATTATGAATTGCTATGAATGGGATATAGAAAGATATCAGAAATATTCATATGAATTAAATGATTGCGTGAATAATAATCTATGTATCCCCGAGGGATTTCAAGAATATGGAATGCCAATTGAGATGTTTCATATGGATATGGAGCGGTTGGGCATCAAAAAGGCAAATAGATTTCATAATGTAATAAGTTTTGAAAATAGAAAACGTACTGATCAGGAAAATAAAGAAGAGAATGTGGAAATAAAATCACTAAAAGAATCTAAAAAAGTATTAATCCTATCAGCAAGTCCAAGAAGAAAAGGTAACTCTCAGATTCTATGTGATAAATTTGCAGAAGGAGCCAAAAGTGCAGGTCATCAAGTCAAGATGATTCGCCTGTCAGATAAAAAAATTAATTTCTGCAAAGCTTGTGACGCATGTATGAAAAATGAAGGTTTATGTATTCAACGAGATGATATGGGAGATATTTTAAAAGCATATCAACAGGCAGATATATTAGTTTTGGCAACCCCTGTTTATTTTTATGGAATTTCAGCTCAGATGAAAACATTCATTGATCGTACATATCCAATCTGGCAGAACTTAGGACATAAAAATGTGTATTATATTATTTCAGCAGGATTGGGAGAAGACATTATAAATAGATCTTTAGGTGATCTTGATGGATTTGTAGAGCATTTGGATGATTCAAAAGTAAAAGGAAGAATATATGCGACAAATGTTATGGATGCAGGGCTTGTGAAAGATCAAGAAGATTTATTAGAACGTGCTTATGAAATGGGTAAATCAATATTTAATGTATCAGCTAATTTATGAAAACCCAGAGATTTATAAGAAATTTAGGGTGTTATATTGTGCAAGAAAAGATTAAATGATAATAAGCTGATTCAGAGAGTTTTGAGCTTTGAGAAAGAAGGAATTTTCGAAATGGATGATCAGAATACATATATTGATTTCATGGATTATTTGGACGATGAGTCTGTAGCTTGGATGGATGAAAATTATGATGCTACACCACAAACAATTATGTTGGAATCAATAAGAGATGATATTTTTTGTCAGACTAATTAGAAGAGAAAATGGATGACGACTTAATCATCATCACAAGGTAAAAACGGTGGTCGGAAGGGGTACAATTCTTCGTAAGATTCAAGCTCGGCTTCTGTTCTTGGAACAACCTGGATCAATCCAGTACAATCCGTGGTAGAACAAATATTGCACATTTCGAAGATATTTTCATCAATTTCTTCGTTTGTAAGTTCCCGTTTCTTCTTCTTATTATTCATGCATTGAAACCTCCTCGTTTCTTAGTATGTGATAATTTAAGAAAAATATTTTGTAAAATAAATCCAATAAAAGCAAAAAAGGAGATAGAAACAATGTATTATGTACCAGATGGAACAGATTCCTTCATCACTGGGGCAATCCATCCAGTACTGCAACAAGTTCAAATGGCTGGTCATATTGGTATTATGATGACGGCTCTTATATAATTTTTCGACATGGAAAAGTGAACGGATGGTACGATGTAAATTAAAAATAATGTCTTTTGAAGAATTGGAATCCTAGACAGATAACATAAAATCATGAAGAGGTAATAGATATGGAAAAAGATCCATTTAAAGAATATTTAAAAGAATCTGAACCAGATAAAGCTTATAAAGGTTATGCATGGAGTACAGCAATTGGACTTCAGGCAGTAGACGGACTCAAGCCATCTAAATATTTGATTGATACTGCTATTGAAAATATTGAAGGCAAAATTACAATGAAGGAAGCACAGAAGCTTATTGACAGTTACTATGAAGAAAAGCCAGAGCATTTATCTGATGATGAGCGTACAGAAGAAGCAGATAAAGTATCTTCTCGTATTGCAGAAATTCTTTCCGAAACAGCATTTTCATTTTCTCCAAATGAATATATTGCTATTCACCGCAAACTTTTTCTAGGTATTTATAAGCATGCGGGAACGATTAGAGATTACAATATTACAAAGAAAGAATGGGTGCTTGATGGAGCAACCGTTATGTATGGAACTGCTTCAGAACTGTTCGTGCAAACTATACAAATTTACAAAAAGGTATTCATGAAACAACAGAATATCTTGAAGTATTTCTCAGAAATCTACTTTTGAATGAGAAAAATGAACTTCATAATCGAAATATGCATATAAGTGGACTTTTAAATGAAGAGAAAGTGGACATTGGAGATATAAAAGGAATGTTGAGAGTGAAAAAGTGGACATTCAAGATACGAAAGTGGACATTGAAAATTTACTTACAGAAAAGGGCAGCAATTTTTCTGTAAAAAGTATCATCCATATCCATAAACTCTTTGATGAGTTCGGTTTTGATAAAATATTCGGTAGAAGTGCAGTTATGGAATTACTTGAATTGAAAAGTTCAGGTGCTTCTAAACTTCTTTCTAATTTGGTAAAGTCTGATATTATTAAACCAGTATCTGGGCATGGAAAAGGAAAATATAAATTCAGAAAATTGTAAGAAACATGAAATCTTGTTTGCAGGAGCGGGACTTTTTGGAATCGTATTATATTTCATGTTAGAAAATACAGCACTGACCATGACATACGCATCAAATGTCGGAATTATCGTGGCATGTGCACCCTTTTTCGTAGCAGTTGTTGTGGGATTTTTCTTCAAAAGTGAACAGACAGGATGGAAGTTTTATATAGGATTTATTGTGGCGATCACCGGGATAATTGCGATCAGCCTGAATGGTCAAAAGAATTTTGCGCTAAATCCATTAGGAGATGGATTAGCATTTCTGGCAATGATTTCCTGGGGATTTTATTACGCCCAGAAATCTTTTTAAATTTCCTGTTTTTAGGATTATGTGCAAGTGCGATGGGATTTTTGTTATGGAATCTTGCGACAAAATGGATTGGCGCAATCAAGACTAGTATCTATATTTACGTATCCCCTGTTATAACAGTAATACTTTCAGTGTTGATCTTACATGAAAAAATAACAGTGATTTCTATCATTGGAACTGTATTAATCCTTATTGGGCTTGTGATCTCACAAAAAAACTGGGACAACAGACCAGATTACATTTCCTAAGGAGAAAATGAAGTTAACGCTATCAGAGTAAAATAATTGATTTATTATATGATTACTTAAGCTCCCTGGGACCTTACGAATATTTTATGTAATATAAAGTGTGTCGGGATCCTTTCCGATTTTTGTAATGAGAGGAGGATTTGCTATATGAAATTTCCATGTGATAATTGTGTATTGTGCTGTAAACATATTTATTTAATAAAAGAATTAGAAAAATTTGATTTGGGAAATGGAACTTGCAAGTATTTATCGGAAGACAATACATGTTCTATATATAATCAACGACCAGCTGCATGTAATATTAAAAAAATGTACGAAGCAATATATGAAAAGAAAATAGACAAAAATGAATATATTGAGATGAAAAGTGGAGAGTGCAAACAAATTAAACAAGGTCTAGAGGCTTATGAGACATATATAGATCGAATATCATTTCCGACAAAACCCATAAAGTTAACGAATGAGGAAGTAGAACAATTAAAAAAAGATGGTCGTATATAAATATGCAAATTTAAGATTTTATAGGATATGTGGATAACTTAAGTTTCTTAAGGCTCTACGAAAGCTGACAACAAAATAAATTAATATATTATCAAAATAAAACATCTATCCCACAGTGTAAAAACTTCCATAAATATGTTAAAATAAACATAACAAAAAAACGCAGTAATTCAAAGAAAAAGTCAAATGAAAAAAGTAACGGGAGTATACACTATGAAAGATGCCAAAATACAACTGACTTGCAACTTTCAATATTGCAAGATCAAGATCCATCGAACTATTATAGTTTTAGAGAGGATAAAAACGCCAATACCAGAAGATTAGCAAACGATATCTGCCAGCAGGAATTAAAAAATGCAGTATGTATGACACTTCTCGAAAAATGTGTTTGAGGTAAGAAGTATTCCAGAAAGGATAAGATTATGAAAAAATTCAAAAAGAACCTAAAAAAATTATTTGCAATATCAGTATGTACTACATTATTAACATCCTTAATATTTGTAAATACAAATGCAGCAGAAAATAATAAATCTTCGAAGATTGCAAAATCTGAAACAATAAAATCTACAACTCATTTGCAAAATCAATCTATAAAATATAGAAAAGGTAAGAGGTTATCAATTTCAGGAGAATTTTCAAATTCTGACATTGCTACTTATAGTACAGAAGCTAATGGAACGTGTGGCGATAATGTTACATGGGAATTAAAAGATGGTATTTTAACGATTTCTGGAAATGGAACAATGGATGATTTTGTAATAGTTAAAGATGACAACACCGGGCAAATCATAGAATCAGAATCTCATCCTTGTCCATGGGAGAATGATAAAGGTAAAATCAAAGAAGTTTATATTAAAGATGGAGTAACTAAAGTAGGTGCAAGAGCATTTTCAGATTGCTATTCATTAACAAAAGTAGTTATCGGAAATTCCGTAAAATCAATTGGCGAATATGCATTTACAAATGATGCTAGTTTAACTGATCTAACTCTTGGAAATTCCGTAGAAACAATAGAAATGGATGCGTTATACGGAATTAGTATTAAAACATTAGTACTTCCTGCAAGTATTAAAAATCTGACAAATTATAGTCTTTTAGCACTTTGGGATTTAGAGAATATTGAAATTTCTGGAAGTAATTTATATCAATCAAAAGATGGTATCCTTTATGCCGATGGTGGAAAGACGTTATTTTTATGTCCGGCGAAGAGGAAAGGAGAATATACGATTCCATCTAATGTAACAAAAATTGCAGAAGATGCATTTGCGTATTCAAATTTAACAAAAATTGTAGTTCCTGATACAGTAACAGAATTAGGAGACGGAGCTTTTGAATATAACGAAAGTTTGGAGACACTGATTTTCGGAAAGGGAGCAACATCAATTCCGTATTGCTGTTGTTATTATGATCGAGGGTTAAAGAATGTTACAATTCCTGAAGGAATTACGACCATCGAAGATGCAGCATTTTGGTGGTGTACTTCCTTAGAATCTGTTACATTACCAACAAGTATAACAAAGATTACTCGCCCATTTGAAAAAGATACAAAAGTAATTACACAAAATAAAAATCTGATACGTTTAGAAGATGGATCTTTTACAATTGGATTTTATGTAAATGTGGCAGCAAGAGAAATGTATAAAAATGCTTTTAAAGTATTAGAACTTGTAAATAAAGAAAGAAGAAAAGAAGGCCTATCTGATCTTGTCATGGATCAAAGTCTACTTGAAACAGCAATGCTGAGAGGATTTGAAAATGTTATTTATTGGTCACATACAAGACCGGATGGTGAAGAATGTTTTAGTGCGAATAGCAGAATGATGGGTGAAAATATTGCAACCGGTCAGACTTCACCAGAACAAGTTATGAATGCTTGGATGAATTCTTCTGGACATCGGGCAAATATCCTTGGCTCAACTTATAAAAGTATTGGTATTGGTTGTGTTTATATTCAGGGAACTTATTATTGGGTACAGTGTTTCGGAACAGATGTAGACACGTCTGTTTCATCAAGTGCTTATACGGATAAAGATAATACAAGAAGTGTTTTAGTTAAAAAAGATAAAGAATATTATAATGTGGAGATTGAGCTTTCATCTAATAATTTGAATGTTGGAGAAACTGCTGACATTTCTGTTATATGGAATAGAAGCTGTATAAAAGATTCTGGATTGATCATTCAATCATCCAATCCTTCAGTTTGTGAAGTGAATGGAGAAAGACTGATTGCAAAAAATCCAGGAACAGCAGATATTATCATGTATTATAATGGCTACCCTGAAGCAGCGATAACAAAGCATGTCACAGTAAGGGCAAAAATAAATGATACAAACAGTCTTAAAACAACACAAAAAACTAAAACATCTAAAACTAATAAGGCAACACAGAAGAAGATAGCAAAGGCATCTATTAAAAAGCTGAAAAATAAAAAAAGCAAAAAAGTGATAGTTCAGATAAATAAAATAAAAAATGTAAATGGTTATCAGATTGTGTATGCAAACAATAAAAACTTTAAAAAGGCATCTACAGTTATGACAACAAAAACAAATTGCACAATTAAAAAGTTAAAGAAAAAGAAAACATATTATATAAAAGTAAGAGCATATAAAAAGACTGCTTCTGGAAAGAAAACTTTTGGAGCTTATAGTAAAGTGATGAAAATTAAAATATCCAAATAAGGCCAATAAAAATGACTGATATTATTAAAGAGAATATTTTGGTGTATGGATTGAAATGGAGGATTTGGACGATGAGTCTGTAGCTTGGATGGATGAAAATTATGATGCTACACCACAAACAATTATGTTGGAATCAATAAGAGATGATATTTTTTGTCAGACTAATTAGAAGAGAAAATGGATGACGACTTAATCATCATCACAAGGTAAAAACGGTGGTCGGAAGGGGTACAATTCTTCGTAAGATTCAAGCTCGGCTTCTGTTCTTGGAACAACCTGAATCAATCCTGTACAATCTGTGGTAGAACAAATATTGCACATTTCGAAGATATTTTCATCAATTTCTTCGTTCGTAAGTTCTCGTTTCTTTTTCTTATCATTCATGCATTGAAACCTCCTCGTTTCTTAGTATGTGATGATTTAAGGAAAATATTTTGTAAAATAAATCCAATAAAAGCAAAAAAGGAGATAGGAACAATGTATTATGTACCAGATGGAACGAAAAAATGCGGATATTATGAATGCAAAAAATGTGGGAATAGATTTCTCTCATTACAGACGATGGAGAAGATTCCATGTCCAGACTGTGAGGCAGAGATTGACTATGAGATTGGACCAGATGAAAGTATGGAAGATATTTTAGATACTGCGCAGTTACTTCAGAAAATCGAGGGTGAAGAAGAAGTCGAAAAGATGGATGCTTTACTAAGCCTTGCTATCACGGGTGGAGACTGCAATTGGATTTAAAAATGTATTTTCTAAAAGGCTCAGGGACCATGGACTTCTGAGTCTTTTAGATTGTTGCAATAATTGAAACAGGAAGGCAGGAATATCAATTTATGAACGATACACAAGACAACAAATGGGACAAACTATTGCACATCAAAACCATGGGCAGAGACGACTCTCAATCCGATCAATACCGCTATCCATACGAACCAACTCCATATTCTGTACTGCAACGATTAGCAAATACAGGACTTATAAGGAAGAACAATATGCTCTTAGATTATGGCTGTGGTAAAGGAAGGGTAGACTTTTTCTTATCCTACCAGACAAGATGCCGTTGTCTCGGAATTGAATATGATGAACGCATTTATGAGAAAGTAATGGAAAATAAGAAAGAAGCCGTATCGAAAGAGAGGGTATCATTTTCATTAGCGAATGCAGAAGAATTTCAACTCCCAGAACAGATAGACCGCATCTATTTTTTTAATCCATTTTCCGTAGAGATTTTGAGAAAAGTGATGGCAAGGATCATGGAATCATACTATGAACATCCAAGACAGATTTTATGTTTCTTCTATTATCCATCCGACGAATATCTTACATATCTGATGATTGTAGATGAGATGATGTTTACCGATGAAATTGATTGTTCCGATTTGTTTGGTAGAAATAGTGAGAGAGAACGCATTATGATTTTTGAGATTGGGCAGTAGACAGACTCAGGCCATCTAAATATTTGATACCAATATTAGAAAATTTATATATTTCTACAGAAGAATTTTTAAAGGAAATAAAGGAGTTAAAATAAAATGATAAAAGATATAATGAAAGATCCATTGTTTCTAGCACAGAAATCAACAGATGCAACAAAAGCAGATCAGCAGGTAGTAGTTGATCTGTTAGACACACTAAGAGCTAATTTGGATCATTGTGTTGGAATGGCAGCAAATATGATCGGCGTTAAAAAGAAAATTATCGTAGTAGCAGTTGGACCATTTCAGTTTGCAATGATCAATCCAAAGATCACAAAGAAATCAGGCGTATTTGAAACAGAAGAAGGATGTTTGTCTTTGGATGGAGTGAGACCTTGTAAGAGATATAAGGAGATAGAAGTAGATTATCTGGACCAGGATTTTAACATAATATAGCAAGAATTCTCCTTCCTCTGCAGGTGGAAGATGAATTGCGAAAAAACGAAAAAGAACACTTGTTCGACAGTGCGATCTGTGGTATAATAGAATCATGACATTGATCATGTGCATGTAATGTTCCGTGCGCAGCCGAGGACAGAATTTAGTAAATTTATCAATGCTTATAAAAGTGCCGGTAGCAGGCACTCCAGTAGAAGTGATTCGTCAATACATTGAAACCCAGGGAGAGAAAAAGTATTGAACATAGCATATCGTTTCCGGATTTATCCGACAGAAGAACAGAAGATACTTCTTGGCAAAACATTTGGCTGTTGTCGTT
>OGIO01001561.1_pt1 | contig 18022 bp, 14 predicted proteins | sample 1571841 | NCBI WGS metagenome assembly OGIO01 (sample SAMEA2582111, study PRJEB24529) | metagenome | biome: Human gut stool | place: China | collected 2011
ACCTCGTCAGCTTTCCCGATGATGACGGCAAGGCCGAGCAGCGGATGGCCGAGTACAAGAAACGGCTTGTTGATCTCGAAAATAACATCTGGAATCGGTAATTTGTGCGACACGCCGGGGAAAACTCAATACAATTAAAGTAATAGCCCCTTCAGCTGAAATTGCATCAGCGGAAGGGGCTGTTATTATGATTTATCGGTATTTCTAACCTCTTATATGCTCTTCTTCATCTTGTCGACATTTTGTGCCAATCTGCCGCATCAAGGACGAGGCCGGTAATGAACGTAGCAATATTCAAGAAGAATGCCAGTATAATAGAGGATATCGCAAACTGCCAATATTGGCTTTCCAGAGCGATGGCATTTTGACAGGTGCAGTGAGTTCCCGTCCTAGTAAGCAACAAATTGTACCTGATCATATTTTTTTGTCATTCTGCAAAGTTCAGCGGCGTAAAGTCTGTACTGCCTGCCAGCAGGTCGTCCAGCGCTATAACGCCGTAGACGTCCCAGTTCATCGGCCGGGTGTAGGTCGTGCCGTCCTTGTCCACGTCGTGTACCGTGCCGGTTTTGGTGTCGTAGGCGGCCAGCACGCGGCCCTGCTGAGCGTCCAGGATGCGGATATTCCGCACGTCCTTGCCAGGCACATAGCGCTGCTGTGTCAGCTCGGTTTTCACGCCGCTGCGGCAGAAATACTGGCGGGTCGTGTTTTCGCCCGTGCCGTTGCCGTCTTCATCGCGGCCGCACTCGTCCACCCACACCAGCCAGCCGTCGGCAAAGCCGGACAGGGAGTAGTAGCACTCCCACCCGTCGCGGGTGGTGGGAAAGCCGTCGGCCACAGGGGTCAGGGTATCCACCGCCGCGTCCACAAAGCCGACTTCCCCGCTCTGGTAGTTGCAGTTTGCCAGGCCGCCACGGCTGCCCTCGGTCAGGATATGGTAGTCGTTTCGGTAGCTGATCAGGTCGCGCTTCTCCATGCCGTCCCCGGTCACAAACACAGTGCCCGCATCGCGTTCATAGCGCTGTTGCGGTGTACAGCTCCCATCGGTCAGATCCACTGTGCAAATCTGTATTGCCTTGGTTCGGGCGTCTGTTGACTGTATCGTCTTGGCAAAGGTCATTTGCCGACCGCTGACCTCCAACAGCGTATACATTTCGGGGCAGTACTCCCCAGCCCCATCGGCCAGATCATCCCATCTGCAGACCTTCTGCGGTTGCCCGCCCGCTTTGTCCACGGCCCACAGCGTCTGATGGCAGTCATCGTCCAGCACGCTGTAATACAGGTTTTTATCGTCCACGGCCACACCGCGGCCCACGACGGACAGACCCGGCTCAATCCTTGCCAGCACGGTGCGCCGGGTGTGGTCGGCGCTGATGCGCTCCCAGCGGTAATAGCTGGTCTCGTCGTTATAATAGAACAAAAGCAGGTAGACTTCGTCCCCGTCGCCGTAGCAGAGCGTCACGTTGCCGTCGCTCCACGCGGGGCAGGCGGCGCTGTCGTGGGCACAGCCGGGCAGGCTGCAAACGGGGCGGGCGTCTCCGGTCTGCTCGTCGATGGCATAGACCAGCGCGCGGCCCATCGTGTCGGTGTAGTTGATTTCCCAATCGTTGAACGCCTGGTAATACACACCGTCTGCGGCGGCGGTCAGCATCCGCAATGCCCCGCTGCCGATGCCCTGCGGCGGTTCGGCGGGGGCCGCCGTGGCTTGCGTTGTTTCCGTGGCTGCGGTCAGTGTCGGTGTGCTGTCCGGCGCGGCATGGCCGCAGGCAGTCAAGACCAGCGCCAGCGCGGCAGTGATAGCAAGATATTTCTTCATGATGTTTCCTCCCCGTATTGTGTGTTCAGTGCTGCAAAGGTCTGCGGCGTCATGCTGACGGCGGAAAGCGTCACGCTGTACCCGCTGGCGTTCGCCACGGCGTAGACCTGCGCGGTCTCACTGTAGCCTGCCGCGCCAAAATCCCGCACGGCTGTGCCCCATTCCGGGTACTGCCAGTCGGTAAACTCGTCCAGCCCAAGCAGGGCGCAATATTGCGCCACAGCGTCATCGGCCAGCGTAGCGCCCTGCCCCAGATCGTTCTGGTAGTTAAAATATAGCGGTGCAGCGTCGCTGGAAAGAATCAGCTGGATATACACATGCTCGGTATCGGTGTCTGTGTAGATTTCTTCCGGGCGGCGCACCAGCTGCGCCAGCCCGCAGGGCGCGGTGTACAGCTCCCAGCTGCCGTAGTCCAGCCGGCAGACCGAGAGCGCGGCGGCATAGCTGTCATCGTGCAGCAGTCCGGCCTCGTGCAGGGTGGCCAGCGTCCGGCGGGCGCGGGCCAGCGCACTGCCATCCATCGTGCCCGCCGTCCAGCCGCCGTCCCACACGCTGTTGCTGCCGAGCGGCACCTTCGTCACATGCTCGGCGGCGTAGAGGGTGCAGGCTGTGGTGTTGGCCCGCCCAGCTGCCGTAAAGCGCTCCCCGTCCGTTCGGGTGTGGGGCGCGGCCAGCAGTGTGCGGTCCCACAGGGCGAACACCACCAGCGGCAGCGCCAGACTGCACAGCACCACAGCGGCGCAACGCAGGAAAGGGCGCAGCGTATCAGCTTTGCGTGTCATTGTCAGCCTCCCTTTCGCTCGGCAGTACCTCCGGCACGGCAATGGTCACGGTCGTACCGACATGCTCGGTGCTGGTGATTTCCAGCTTTGCCCCGTGCGCCCCGGCAATACGGGCACAGAGCGCCAGCCCGATGCCGCTGCCGCCTGCGGCCCGGCTGCGGGACTTGTCCACCATGTAAAATGCCTCGATCACGCGGGGCAGGTCGGCGGCGGGTATGCCGCAGCCCGTGTCGGTAACAGTGAAAACCGCCTGCCCGTCACGGCGCTCACACCGCAGGGTGATGGCCGCGCCCTCGATGCCCTGACAGGCGCGCTGGGCGTTGAGGGTCAGGTTGCGCAGCATATCCACCCACAGGCTGCGGTCTACCCGCACCACGCACCCCGCGCTGATGACCCGCGGCACAGGCGTGCTGCCCTGCGGCAGGCTGCGCACGGTCTGCAGCAAAAGCCCGGCATCCTGACAGAGCACCAGCTCCAGCGCCCCGGCCTGATCCAGCCCCATCAGAGCCAGCAGACTGCGGCTCAGGTTTTCCAGCCGCTGGGTCTCGTGGTAAATGTAGCCCGCTGCCTCCCGCTGGGTCTCGGCGTCATCGGGCCGGGCACGCATGAGGTCAGCATAGCCGAGCATCGCGGTCATCGGGGTCTTGACTTCATGCGTAAACGCCGCAATAAAGTCTTGCTGGCTCCGCGTAGTTTTCGATAATTCGCTGATTTTTCCTTCCACCGCTGCCGCCATCGCATCAAAGCTGCGGCTCAGCGCGCCGATTTCATCATCGGTCTTAACCTGCGTGCGCTGGGTGTACTCCCCATCGGCAATTTTCTCGCTGGCCGTCTGCAGCGCAGTCAGCGGGCGGGTCACGCGGCGGCTGAACAGCACTGCCGCACCGCCGCCCAATACCAGCAGCGCCGCCGAGGCCGCCAGCCACACCCGCAGTTGGGCGTCACGGGTGGCGAACACCGCGCTCACATCGTAGGCGCAGAGCATATCGGCCCGCACGCCGGGCAGATCCAGCGGCTGGGTCAGCAGCAGATACCACCGCCCGGCCGCCCGGGTCAGCTGCCAGGCGTTTTCGCCGTCCGTCAGGGCCTGCTTCAGCGCGGTGCGCGGCAGAGCCGCAGGCAGGCCGGAGTAAAGTGCATACGCACCGTCCAGCCAGAGTGCCATGCTGCTGCCCGCATCGGCTGTCTGCTCGGCATACTGCTGGGCAGCAGACGCCAAAATGTAATTTTCAAACTGAGCGCTGTCTGTGGCTTGAAAGATGATGCGTTCCAGCGCGTACTTTTCCTTCTCCTGCTGGGCCTGCAGGGCCGTGCGGGTGCTGGCTAGACTGCCGGAAAAGCTCTGTCCGGTCAGCAGCAGCCCTGCCGCGCCCAGCGCGCAGGACAGCAGCGCAATGCAGCCCAGAGATAGCTTGGTTGCAAATTTCATTGCTGTTTCCTCATACCAGATCGCGGCCCTGCAGCGTCACCTGCACCCAATCCTAGCTGCCCGCCAGATGGTCTGCTGCCGAAATAATCCCATACTCCCCGCGGCAGGTGGTAAAGCTGTAGGGTGCGCCGTCCGTGCCGATGTCATTTGTCGTGTAGTAGATCTCGCCGTATTTCACAAGCAGCATCGTATCGCTGGCCGCCACAATAAACGGGCTGCGCTCCACCGCCTGATCCTTGAGCCATGTGGTCGGCAGCGGGGTGTAGACGCCGGTCTCAGGGTTCAGCAGGCCCTCGCTGTCATCGAGCACCGTCACAGGGATCCAGCCGTCCAGCCTTGCGCCTTCCACGACACCGTATAATATCTGTGCTCCCTGCAGGTCAAGCTGTCGGGTCTGGGCTGTGCCCGCAGTCAGGTCGAATTTTGTCACCAGCCCGGATTCGTTCAGCACATAGGCTGCACCGTTGTGGACAAGCTGGACATTGCCCGCATCACCGCCCCATGTCATGTCGGTGTCGGTCATTCCGCCCGCCGTATCCAGCAGACAGAGGTTTTTCGTCTGCGCGTTCCGCGCCTGTTCGTCGGCGGCCAGCCATGCGCGCAGCTCCTCATCCGTGGCAGCCTCTCCGGCCGGGTTCAAGGGCTGCTGCAGATAACCTCCACTGTGCTGCAAAACGATTTTGTCCTGCCAGCAGCCTACGGCGAAATAGTCCTCGCCGTCCGGTATGCTGCGGATAAAGAAGCACGCCGCACCGCCCTCATCCAGACGCAATACGGAATATTTGTCATAGCCGCGTACAAATGTATACAGTGCTGTGCCATCCGTGTACCAGACATAGGCATTGGTCAAATCGGGCAGGTCATCACCCTCGGCCACACGGCGGCGGTCACTGCCGTCCGGATTGCTCACATCCAGATAGGCGCTGTCACTCTCATTGTGGCGGCCATCCACAAGCCAATAGAGCCGGTCGCCCACGGGCAGCAGCATGGCTTGCGGCACGCAGCCGTTACGGATGGCCGTCATGTAGGCCGGGCAGCTTTCATCCGCATGGCTGCAGCCGAGCCTTTTGCAGAGGATGCGCTGCTCGCCCGTGGAAAAATCAATCGTTGTTGCGAAGTATTGTCCGGCATCGTCAATGTTCATCGCGCTATAGACGGCATCTTGGCCCACCGCCGCGCCCCATGTCGTGTAAATGGGCGTAAGCGTGCCCTGCACGGCGGGTGTTTCTGTGGTGGGCTCTGCAGTCTGCACGGGCGCGGCGGCTGTCTCGGTGGTCGTGCCTGCAGGCACATCCTGCGGCGCGGCCGTGCAGGCCGTCAGTGCCAGCGCCAGCAGACAGGCGGTCACCCTTGCGGTGTGTTTCATCGTGGTTATCCCCCTTTGTTTGTTGTACCCCCAGCATAGTGCAGGATTGTTTCCGGTTGGTTACAGCTTTGTCACGGGCGGGTTACATTTATTCCTTTTCCAGCATATACCCGATTTGCCGCACGCTGTGCAGGCGGTCGCCAAGGTTCAGCTTGCGGCGCAGGCGGGCAATGTGGGTGTCAAGCGTGCGGGTGTCACAGCCCGTGCCGTCATCGCCCCAAACGGTTTCGTACAGATAATCCCGGTACAGCGCCCGGCCGCGGTTGCGCAAAAACAAGAGAAGTAAGTCATATTCCTTGCGGGTCAGGTGCATTTCCTCCTCACCGCGCAGCACACGGCAGGCCGCAGCGTCCACCGTATACTCCCACATCGTATAGACGGCGGTGCTGCGCCCGGCGCGCCGCAGCACGCTTTCCACCCGGGCCACAAGCTCGGTAGGGGCAAACGGCTTGACGATGTAATCATCCGCGCCGCTGTTCAGCCCGCGCACCCGCTCAGCCACAGCGTCCTTCGCCGTGATGAAGATGCAGGGCGTGCCCGTGGGCCTCAGGTACGCCAGCAAATCGTACCCGTCCAGATGGGGCATCATCACATCGAGCAGCACCAGATCATAGCGGTTCTTTTCCAGCAGATCTGCCGCCGCGCGGCTGTCGGTCACGGCCTGACAGCGGTAGCCCGCCTCCGTCAGGATGCGCCGCACCAGCATGGCAATGGCGGCCTCATCGTCCACAATCAAAATCGGATTCATATTGCAATCCTCCTTTATAATCTCTATTGTACAACAGAATGTTACATTTCGGTGAACTTTTAGCCAAAATTTACAAACCCATTTTTGCAAGCTACTTTGTCACGTCACACGTGAGCACAAAGTAATAGCCCCTTCTGCTGAAATCACATCAGCGGAAGGGGCTGTCCTTTTAACCTATGTGGTTTTCTTCATTTTTCCAACATTTTACGCCGATCTGCCACATCAATGACAAGCCCGGTAATAAAGGCGACAATATCCAAGAAGAACGCCAATACAAGAGAAAATGCTGCCAGCTGCCAATATGGGCTTTCCAGATAAATCAGTGCCTGATCAACAGGATTATGTTCTGAAATATAGAGGCGCTGTGCATCGTCCAACTTATCAAGGGCATCTGCACGGTCATACTCCTGCCCGCTGTCACTGACAGGCAGACCACTGATTGTTGCCTTCAGACGCTCAATTTTCTCTGTCCATAGAGGCTCCCAGTTTTCCGTATCCTGTGCAGTGTCTGCCGTCATGCTGTCAATCTGGTTTTGCAGCGCGTCACCTGATGATTTCAGGACTGCGTAATCCTGCACCTTGCGGATAAAACTGTCCATATCATTCAATAATGTCTGAAAATCTGCATCCGATCCACTGTCCTGTGCGGCTTGCAGCTGTTCAAACACAGTGCGTGCCTGCTGTTCAATAGCTTCCGTATCCACATCCGTCTGGAGCAGCGCACTTTGGATACTACGCAGCGCCTGACCTGTCTGCACGGAGGCTGCATTTCCGGCAATTCCCAGCACACCTACGTATCGTTGCAGGATTTCCTGCGCCTGCTGATAATCCTGTAAGTCCTGTTGTTGCTGATTTACCGTATCCTGCAAGTTACTCAATCGGGATGCCGCACTGTTATAGGCACTCTGCAAAGCGTTAGTATTACTTCCATACGGCGCATTTCGCAACGCACTTGCTGCGCTGGTTTGCGCATCTGCTGCTGCCGTCAAGGCGTCCTGCGTCTGGCTTATCTGCTGCGTCAGCTGTCCGATGCGAGTTTCCACCTGTTTGGTAAGTTGTGTCAGGGCTGCGGCAGCCTGTTCGCGCACGCCGGAGGATGTTCCCTCCTGCGTGGCGGTCTGCATCGCTTGGATTGCCGAAGCAATTTCATTTTTTGCCGCAAAGTCCGCATTATCGGCGTAGCTTGCCTTGTCCGCTGTCAGATCTAAGCCGGAAGGATTCTGTGTTGTTTCGGTATCGGCGGTCTTGCTGGCAGTGTACAGAGCCGCTACCTCGTCGCCCAGCGTTTCCCGCAGGGCGTCGCTGCTGATTTGTACAAACTCATCCGCTTTGTACAGTTCATTTCGGTACACCGACTGAACCAACAGGCGGCTTTCGGTCTGCCAGCTTTTTTCATAGACCGTGCCAACGATAAAAACATAGCTGAACCACGAGGAGCAGAACAAAACCACGCCGCTGAGCGCCAGCACGCAGATTTTCCCGCGCAGACTATGTATCCAGCGCCAGAAGGTCGGTAGGTAAAAGTTCAGTCCCAGCAGGATGCTTTGTATGGCAAACGAGGCAAGATTTGCCTGCCACGCCTGTGAAAACACATAGTTCCGCATCCCCTGTGCGGTACTCCACCAGGAAACGATTGCCAACAATACTGTGGCAAGGCGCAGCAGCATCAAAATTATTTCCTGCGAGTTTGTGACTTTTGGTTTTAGCTGTCCCCCTACTTTTTGTAGGCGGTTCCAAACATTGGTTTCGCTTGCTCCTGTTTCTTGCTCAACCGTTGGTTGCAACACTACCTGTATCAACAGCGAAATTCCTTGAACAACTGCTACCAGTACCCACATACCGCAGAGACTGTTCATAAAAATTCCCGTATCGCTCAAAGGAGTGGGAATTCCAGCTACGCAGGTATTGAACACAAATGCCATCAATATAATAAAACCTGCCGCGGCGATCGCCACGGATTTTTCTCTGCTTTTTTCTCCACGCAAAAGCCCCACATAGCTGAAGAAATTCAGTACCAACAGCAAAATGTTCACGGTGACCACGCCGGATGGATTGGAAGAAGCCATCTGCTGGCACAGCAAAACCACCGCCGCAGTCAATGGAGGTAAAAGAAAAGATTGTCGTTTCCAGAAGCCGCCTTTATCCGATTTGTTCTCCATCATTATCACCCCTCGCGTTCTGATTATTTCCAGTACACTTTATATAGTTAGCATACCATAGCTTTCTGCATTTGCACAACGGGTCGTCATAAATTTTACATCCGCTTTGCATGATTGGCGAAACATTGCACTTAACTCCGCTCAATATCACTTTTAATTTTCACAAGTTTAGCGTACACATGGGTAAATGCGATGTTGTTAGTTGAAAGATATTTCACAACGTGATAAAATTGAAGTCAAGCTATAATGGAAAAAAGAGATATAACATTTATTTGCTAATGGCATATAGAAATATTCAAGAAGCCATCAAAACATTATATCTATAATCGGAAGCCGTCTTTACAAAAATTTGTTTATGAGGTTTTAAATGATGGAAATGATGAGTTGGAGCGCTACTATTAGCCCCTGCGCCAAAGGGTCAAAGTTGTTCGAATCATTTGATATGGATTTTTACAATAAAAAGTGTGCAGAATACGATGCTTTACCGCAGACCGAAAAGGGAAAATACAAATCGCGTGATGCCTATGTTGTCATTCAAGGTGGTCCAAATTTAACAGCACTAAACAAGGCTTATTTAAAACTCAATAACGAAATTGATTCTCGCTTGAAGGACTCAAGTATTCCCGAACGATTATCAATTGATCTTCTTATACAGCAAAATGCTGTTCTCGATTTGCTTTCATCTTTAGAAAACGAAAACTATATTAAAGACATCTACAAAGAGAAGAAACATCGGGTCCGCAATGGTTTGAATACTGCCGATGCAATCGAGTTGATGGATTGCATCCGTCAGGGACGAAGCCTCTTAGACGCGGCCATAAAGGCGGATATGATTGCAAAACCGCTGATTGACTTTTATGCTGCTTGTGCATATGCATACGCAATAATCGTAGTGCATTCTCCCTTGCATAAGTCGATTGATAGTCTTAAAGGTTCTCATGGGCATACATATAACCATGCAACTGGTTGCATCGAATTTGGTGGAGATCTCCCCAGCGGGACCTTTTTAGATTTATTGTGTGCCTTGCAAATAAGTCAAATATGTGATTATCATTCTAATATTAGCTTGAAATATTCTTTAATGCCGTCTATCGAATTGGTTCAAGATAGTAGCATTAAATTGTCGTTAGTAACATTGCTGTCTATGGTGCCAGAATTAAATGAATATTACACAAAAGTTGATACACAGAATCACTTGGTTCATAAACTGAGTATTGACACAGAAATTGTTAATTCAAGCATAACATATAATTTCTACATTGGGAATGGTATTGATAGACCCTCAAAGGAAAAGCTGAAGGCGGCTTTCAATGTAGATGATGCAGCTATTCGTGATAATCAAGGCGCCTATAAAGTAACTGTTCCATCGAGTATAATTTCGCGTATTACACCATGTATTTACCATGACCTTCGAGGACAGCTTTGGTATATCGAGTCACCCATAGAAGGTCTGGTACTCCCGGAATTGTGTTTGCATTTTCTGATCATAAGCGCTCTATGTAACATCATGCGCTATTCTCCGCATAATTGGAGCAACATATTAACTAATAAAGTATCACCGCAATATTCGCTATTGATTAGCAAATATCTTCGCTTGTTTGAGATTAAATATCCAATGCTTGTTTCGGAATTAATTACAAATTATGTTCCCGTAATAGCTGAAAAGTAATTTATAGGGGTAATCTTATGTGGTCAAGAAATAAATATAGTGGTCCAGGTGGAGGGCTATATACTGGCCCAGGTGGAGGGCTATATACTGGCCCAGGTGGAGGTGCAAGCTCTGGTCCAGGGGGAGGACTATATACTGGTCCGGGCGGAGGTTTATATACCGGTCCGGGTGGAGGACTATATACTGGTCCAGGCGGGGGATTATACACTGGCCCGGGAGGGGGACTGTACACAGGATACGATTTAAATCCATATATGTCTAACTGGCCTCCTCGTAACTACCTACTAAAATATCTCATCACTCATGGATTTGAATACTATGCGAACTATCTGGAAAAGAATGGATATTAGAGAAGTAGTGTTAGTAACAGGTAGAAATAGCCCTACCGCCCTGTAGTTTAAACGTAGAAAGGCTTTTCCTCCATTACGCTTTTGCATTGAATTAATAAAAGTCTCATAGTGACTAAATGCCTGACATAAACAAAAGGCCCTCTTTCACAGTTCAGCGAAGGAGGGCCTTTTGTTTACTTACATCTCAGCAATTCTAATGCTTGTGCTAACGGTATTACTTTATGACATTTTGATTTTTTCGTATCATAGACTGGTTTCTTGCCGTTCGGCATTATAGCTACTGCATTTTCTGTCAGCACCGCGGCACTTAGTTCTGGTATGTAGCGATGAACCTTCACCTGCCGGTCAATCTTGGCATGAGGCATGATAAGTTCCGCCGTTCCCAGTTTGATTTTTGCTTCTTTCGGCAGCGGCGAAAGCCACTTGTAGGTTTCTCGCTCAGAAGCAGTATCCCACATAGAATACTGGTAGACACGCCCGCCAAAGAAACTATCCTGCCGTTCCATATATTCAAAGTGTTCCGTCTGCTGCGTTACCATCCGCGCCACGCGGTCGGCATTAAGCTCCATCTCCTCTAAGTGGATGTACTCATGCCGTTGATGTTCGCTGTAGTAGCCGCAACTGATATTTACTGCTGCTGTTTCCAGATACGGCGCAATGTAAGATATATCACTGCACGAGCCATTGGCCGTCTCGAATCCGAACGATGTAACGAAGTCCTCAAACTCTGGGTTATCGCAGCGGTAAAACACAGCATCATTGCTGCCCCGGCGGTCAAGCTCTACGATGTAGTTTACCTGCGGCCGCAAAGAGCCTCTTGTGAATTTCTTTGCACCTACACAGCCGATTTCCTCGTCCTCACAGAACAGCACATGACATTTTGCTGTACGCAGGATCTGCAAAATCATCCAGACACCGCAGCGGTCATCACCGCCGATACCCTGCGGCGACATAGCTACCGCCCCGTCTGCCGAGTAGCATATCTGCTCGACAGGCTGGCGGTGAACCGTGTCCGTGTGGGCCACCAGCAGGACGGGGATTGTTCCCTCGGCATACAGGTAGCCGGGCTTATCGGTGACAGGGCAACCCCTGCTTTTCAGCTCGACTTTCAATGTTTTTTTCAAGTCCATCTGCGGCAGACGCAGAATGGTTTCAAACGTCAATTCTTGCATGGATTCCTCCTTTATGCGGCGAGGCCGTTCATCTGATTCGGGCAGAAACGATTGGCACCGATGGAAAGGCAGTCGCTATGGATTGTGCAATTTCTGCATACGCTTATCACCTGCTCGTAGCAGGCGGGGCAAATTCCACGCTGCTCACCGGAACGGGCAATTCCGATACGCGGCATACCGATAAACTTCTCTTTGCAAACCGTACATTCATAGCTGCACTCATTGCAATAAAAGTGCTCATCAATATAGCGCCCATATCCATGCACCGTTTTGCCGCAGCCCTTGCAGACATACATATTGCCGCACTCTGCACAGCGTATGGAACGATGGTTCTTCTGTTCTCCACCGCAGCAAACACATCGAGCCACGGAACCAATCGTCATTTTGCTATAGCCGATCTCCCCTTTCAGCAGAGAGGCAACTGCATACCCATACGCATAGTCAGGATAGTGGTTGCTGTCCGCCGCAGATTCGCAGTAAGGTTCGGTTTCTTTTCCACGCTTGATCGACCATAGGTTCGGTTTGTCAAGGCAGACCGCGATAGCCTGTTGGACGATGCCTCGATACAGGGTTTTCTGGTCTTCCAAATCTGTAGGATACAGGCGTGATTGCAGCAAAACATTTTCCTTATAGCAGAAAATTTCTCGCGTGATGCGAGGGGCTGTATGAAAGTTCTGCGTGTACTCGTCGCTGACCGTGAAGAAAATCATACTGACGGCATCGCCCATATAGGACTGGCAGCCGCCGCGATAGCCGCCGCCTTCTAAGCAATGGCAGGAACTCCAAGTGTTGTCGCGGTTGGACATTTCGAGGAAATCGCAGGGGTGGATTGACAGCACTGCAGTTTTTTCGATATGTGCCGGGTTCAGAGCATCGGCCAGCCGTGCAAACAGTGCATTGTATGGTTTGACTGTGCGCACATAACGGTTGTCCGGCTCACCTGCTTCGGTTTCTTCCTCAATCTGGTCAAGATGGAATTTCAGGCAGAGCCGATTGATGATACGGCTCGCCTTTTGCCCTGGTGCGCACTTGATGCCGCCGTACTGCCTGATTGTGTCCAAGCGGTACTCGTTCGGTATCCGGGCATAGTCCGCGGTTGCCGCACGCAGGGCTGTTTCAAAGTTTTCGTACACAGTATCATCGGCGCAGGCCCTGCGGCCCAGTTCCAGTATAGCGACGCGCGTTTCATCTACAGTGATACGGTCAATTTCTCGGCGTTCCTCCACCCGGAACACGATTGCCAGTTCCTTCTCGTTCCATAGCGGGTGCCTGCGCAGAAGCTGCAAAAGCCCCTGCTTCTGTTCGTACCATTGCGTAAGGTTTGCTGTGACGCCTTCTGCCGAAAACGGCTTTTGATACTTGTGCATGACCTCGTAAAATTGCTGTTTGAGTTCGTCCATCATTGTGATCTCACCTTTCCTGATTTTTTATTTTTAACGCCGGACGGCGCCAAACCAAAACAAAAAGCGAGAACAACTTTTTCACTGCCAAAAGCAGTACAAAAGTCATTCTCGCTTTATGCGGGACAAATCCCCACAGATAATAAAAGTGCCCACAATACGCAGATCAAACAATCTACAGCATTGCAGGCACAAAGTACAAAAATAACAACGTGTGTCGGTGCAAACTGCACTGCAGGACACATAAATCACTTACAAGAGTATGATACCACAAATCGAAGGGAACGTCAATTTCATAGGATATTGTCGAAAGAAATATTATAATGAGTAGTGTATCTGCACATTCAGCACTAAATGTCCTGCACACTCCAACCGCAATCTTAAACAGAATTCCATTAAACTGCCGCTAAAAATCAAGTTTCAGAAGTTTTCTCAAAGGGCTCACCTACTTTCATGCGTAGGAAGCTTTACCACAATTTCATGTACATCATCCAATTTTTCTTTTGGAAAACACCACCATTTAAGATATAACGGCATACGCGATAGCTTGCAACCATCATTTTAGTAGCAATCTCATCATTTTGGTGCTATAATTGTTTCAATAAGTTCTTTCGATAATCAATGAGTCAGTTACGAGATTTTCCAATTGCTCAACCGCTTTACCGGTATAAGTTGTCCTGTCTTTATCGCATCATTGAATCTCATCAGTACTGAAAGAAGTATCTCACAATGGATTATTTTCTTGAACCGCGTCGCATTTTATATTCCACATATGTCCACGAATCTGTTGATCCATGTATAATCGCGTGATAGTGGCATAGGCACATCTTGGTAAATAACATAAATTGTCAATGTAGATGGAAATATTCGATTCGTACATATAAGTGGTGATTTTTGTTGAAAAATTACGGTATTGAACGCAAAAAGTTCAAAGAGAATATTCTTTATAAAATCGCACAAGTGGAATACTTTTTATTGCAATATTGTGCTCTCTCCCAAGGAATGCGTGATTATTATAAGTATACATACAAAGAACATTTTCCTGTGCACTCACCTCATTTCAGAGAAAACTATTCTATCCCTGAAGGTAAGCATTGCAATCCGGTCTGCTATGTTACCTCAGACTTGATTTTAAGAGAAAATCTTCCTCAGTTCAAAAATGGATTAGTCAGATTACTGAAAAAACACCACTCGCATAAATTTCTCGGTGTATTTAGATCAATTGACGAGTTGTTAACGTCCGTAGAAAACATGGATGATACGCTAACATGGCACTATTCGTGTATTGATGCAGGGAGATTTGATTTTGATACTTTGCCTTCAATTGCACCTTATATATCATACTTTGATTTACATATACGAAAAATCAACAATTCTTTTCTATCAGTAGAAGTATACATTTACTTCACTGAACAATATATTAACGAGCTGCAAGAAATCATTAATTCTGATATCACTGAGCAAAAAACATACATTACCTATTCTCTTAAAAAGAATGAAAAGCGCAGCGGCGGAAGAAAAGCTTTTGCGCTATGTCACTACAACATTGCAAATCAAAAGAGTGATATTCTTCATGAACACATGATTTCTCTCAAATGGAGATTTTACAGTATTTTACAAATTTTTTTTCCGACTGTGCTGCACGGTTTCAACGTAACTCCGCCTGGCATTCTGTTCTATCAAACGGATATTGACTCTTTAGATTCATCGGCCACTTATTTTTGGAGATCTTTAGGCTTTCCTATTTCGGAAGGGCAATTTATTGACGAGGGGCGGAAGCTTTTTTTCAAGACAGAATTGAGTTACAGATATGCAAAAGACACTTACAGTGACATGATTTTCGTATATCATGACAAAAAAATTGCACTCGAGGCTGGCTTTTTAGATCTATCCTATCAAATTCTACATGAATTCTGTTGGGATTACGCTTGTGACATATTCAAGTTTCAATTCCTAGATATATTGAACAACTATTATTCTAAGGCTTTAGTCAATTATAAGCACCTCCTTAACAAAATCAAACTTAAAAAGAGCCGTATTCATCATCTTTTGAGGCTTCACTACAAATTTGAGCGGGATATGGACTTGTATATGCGTTTCTCATCGGATGATATTTGGAAGAAAGCAGCAGAAAATGTTGCAGCCTTATTTAATAACAAGACATTTTCCAGTGGATTCGATTACACTTATTTTATAGAAATTCCACTCAAATCCATGAAAAAGATTCAAGGTCAATATGCAGTATTGACTAAAGATTTTGAACGCAAGGAAGCCGTATTACAACATTTGGAGAACTATAAGCACGAGACAAGAAATCAACGCATAAATTACATTATGCTCTTTATTGCGATCGTGACACTTGTGCTACTTATTTTTCCGGAGTTGAGTGAATCTATCGCATTGTGCCTTACAAATATATGGACAAGGATCACCTCTCTTTTCACTGAAATCAAACACGCTGTGCTGTTTTCTGTGGTGCCATAAAATGCTTCCTACAATGAATTTATCAGAATCTAACTATATCACATATTAAGTTCAATCATTTCTATTTCAATATTCAGCCAATCAAAAACCTCCGGCCTATGCACCAAATGTGCCACAAGTCGGAGGTTTTTCATGTCAGATGATTTTCTTTGTAGGCGAGTTCTTCATTCTCAACCCCAGCCAGCTTTCCAGTATCTGCAAGTCGCTGAACAGGATGTCATAGACCTCATCGCTTACCAGCGGCGTATGGGCTTCATACGCTGCGCGGCAGCGGTTCAGGCGCTCTGTCAGTTCCCGCAGCTTATCGATGAAAGCAGCTTTTTCCTGCCATTCCTCAGTTTTCATTGGCTTTTGGAGGCACAGCGGCCGAAGTTCAGTTCGTGGATTATCGACAGGATAGTTTCGTCATTATCCCAGTAGGCAGAAAATACTGCCGGCGCATAAGTTCCGTCCAGCAAGACCATTACTCTCCCCTGCTCAATGCGCAGGGGCGCATCCTTGCGCCGGGCGCAGACGATGGCAAGATTCCCGATTTGCTTCATCAGGTAAGCACTTCCTTTCTTACGCAGCCTGTAAAGCCATCGGCAGCACCTTGCGGCTCCACAGGTCAACAAACTTTTTCACTTCTTCTGTAGGGTCACTGTTGTGGTCGCCGTGGATCTGCGCAATCTTTCCATCGCGCACCTCTACGGTCACATACGGCTTTTTCGGCTCTTCCACGCGACGGACAAATACGATCAGGCAACTTCCCTCTGCCACGCGGTCAATATAGCTGCCAACGCAGTGGTGCAGCGCCCTTCCCTCGGCAACAAGGTCGTTAGTCCGCTTCGGGCAGACGATTTGCAGTTCCTCATTGGAAAGCACTGCTTTTCGCGCAAAGCCTGCGTAGGCTCTGCCGAACGCCCTGTTTTTCTGCGCATCGTTGATTTTTTGGATACGCTCTGCTTCTCGGTCATGCGCAGCCGCGCAGTTTTTCGGGAACAGCACCGACTTTTCCTTCATGTCATAGGCTTGCCTACGGCACATATGCAGGTAATCCACATAGGTTATTACCAGCGTTTCCATCGTCGGATCACGGTACACATTCGCCGGGCGTGTCTCGCAATAGATTGGGAATTGGGCATCTATGTAGCGCATGAACTTTTCCGCCGTCATGTACTGGAATATGTCCGTGGGAATCTCTGACACCTCATTATGAAGTTGCCACTGAAACAGTTCGGCTCTTCCACGCAGGTGGATTGCCACATACGCCTGATACTTCTTCAGCAGCGACACACCTGTTTTTTGCTCTCGTAGCACAGACACATCCTGTTTCTCCACACGCAGAATGCGGTGCGTTTTGGTTTGCTCTTCATCCAGCGCATCACTGAAGCCGTGCCGGTAGACAACATCTGCCACAATGTTCTCAAAGCCCACTTTCGTCAGGCGTTCGATTAAAAGCGGGTGTTGTAAGTACATTTTCAGATAGTGGCTGACCTGCATCGGGATAGCTGTCCGCTCATAGAATTGGCGCAGAGCACAGTATTCCCAAGCCGTACCTTTCAGGGCCTTTTCAAGCCCCGGAAGATATATCTCGCCGGTTTCTTCTGAAATAAAGCATTCCATTCCAAACAGTGCCCCCGGATGATAGCCGCGCCGCCAACGGGTCACACCGTCATAGCCACTGTCATAATAGTAAGGCTCAACGATTGCCTTTTTGCCGTCATCACTGCGGACAAATATGCGCATGACTTCATATGAAGATTTTCTGGCAGTATCCTTTCCCCTGGCATAAGACCAGTACAGCTTATAGATGCGCACCACAAGCTCATGCGGGCTGATTTGCCAGATTACCTGACAGGTTTCCCTGTCCTCATGGCAGGCGGCTCTTTTCCCCTGTGCCTTGGCTATGACTTTCTGTCTGCACTTTGGGCAGCGCAAAACATCGTTGCTTTTTGGTCTTTTGATTACAGAAAACTTCTCGCAATAGGTGCAGTACGCCTGTGTTTTGGCGCGGCCATTATTGTAGTCATAGAACAGATAGTGCGGCATGATGTGCTTATCTGCCCAGCGCTTCAGGTTGGCGGGCGTTTGCGGCACACTGCTCATTTTGTTCAGAACCACTGTATCCCGCTTGTAGCGGCGGATTTTCGCCTGTCGGTCACGGATATCCTGTTGGTGTTTATCCAAATGCGTCAGTACTAATGCCGGATTTGCTTCAACATGGATGTACCTTGCAATCGTATGACATCCTGCTATTTTATAAAACACACAGGCGGGCAGGAATGACCCACTATAATAACCTGCCAGATTCGTCAGCATGGCATCCCGCCATTTGACGTTTCCTGCGGCATCGCGTTCCAGCGTGGAAAAGTCATCCTTGCCCTGAAACACGACCCACTTCGGCATACGGTCATTTGCTTTCAGCCGTTCGCATTCATAGAAGTAAACCGCCAGCACCCTATGCCCGCCGAGCAGCTTGACGGCGGCGGCAACAAGGTATTTCACCCGATCTGTGTACAGCACACCGGCATTCAGGCTGATGTGCAGCGGAACATTGCTCGCATGGCGGCAGGCTCGTTTGTCCAGTTTCATCCTGCCGCCTCCTCTGTGCCAAAGTCACCAAAGGTGAGCTGTTCTTCGTTCGCGGGTTTCGGGGCTGGTTTGGGCG
>OGIO01001582.1_pt1 | contig 17790 bp, 27 predicted proteins | sample 1571841 | NCBI WGS metagenome assembly OGIO01 (sample SAMEA2582111, study PRJEB24529) | metagenome | biome: Human gut stool | place: China | collected 2011
GCATCAACACTCTGCTCCAGATGATCATAATGTGCTTTACGTTTTACATTTTTTTTCTGCTGCTTTCATCCTTCATCTTCTCGCCCCTCTCATGAACGCCTCAACCATGGCTTTTTTCCAGCTTCTTTCGTATTGTCCACAGCAGTATGCGTTCACTGTAACATCTCTGAACTCTTCACTCTTCGGGCACACACAGATCCCTCTGCTGTCGTGGTATCTGCATGTGCTACAATTCTTATTATAGCTCATTGTTCTTTTCCTCCTTGTATAGCCTCATTCAGCTCTCTTAGACACTTTTCGCATGTTCCATTCACCATCATCGGACACGATCGGTATCCATCTGATATGCAGATTGTGTGTCTGACTATCGTCTGTTTCCCTTTGCGATCGGTTCGTTCTGCATACTTTAACGCGTTGAAAGATATGCCAAACCGCATTACTTTTTCTTTATTCTGACTTATAATCAACATTGTTTTTCTCCTGTGATTAAAAAATCCATTATGTTCATCTGTCCAATATGTTCCCATGTTTCTGTCTCTATTCCGCATGTTTCCAGTGCATCTTGATACCTTACCCCATTATTTTTTAATTCCATACAGATTTGATAATGCTTTGGGTGTGTCATTGCTATTCGTTGGAATCTATTCGGACACTTTTCCATATGTGCACCAAAAGCACAGAACATGCATCCGGTACGCTGTTCACCTGTTGTGTAGTATATACCACCGGGCGTTTGCTCTATGTCGCCATATACAGAACATATTTCAATATCATTTTCTACTATGTATCTAAGCACATCCTGCCTTGTCCAAGGACCAAGCGGCTGGCTCTTAATTGTTTTTCCATCATATACATTGCAACCTGTATGAGCATACTGGTGTTCGCGTCTAAAACTTTCATCTTGCGTTGTCCCAATATATGGCACTCTTCCAGTCTTTTTTGCATAATCTTTAAACGGTTTTTTCTTGGTAATGTTACAACACTGTTCACTTATATCAAATTGTGTATCCAACAAAAATCTCCATTTTTTAGGAAGCATTCCGAACTTCCCTCTTTCATCGCCATTCATCAAATAGTTTCTGTATCTGTCTGATAAATTTCCATGCCGCAGTTTCCTTATCTTCAGTGCCGTCTCTTTGCTAATTAACGGAAATCCATATTTATCAACTACCTGTTTAAATGTTAATCTGCTTCCGTCTTTCCATCTTGGATATATTTCAACAAATTCCCCGCTGGCCTGACGTGCAAATCTTACTATCTCAGGAAATTCCAAACCAGTATTTGAGAATACTGCCGGGACTTCCAACCCTACGGTTTTTCTTATCATATGCAACAATGCTGTGCTGTCCAAGCCACCAGAATAGCTCAAATATACTTGACCATCCCAGTTGTAATACCATTCCTTGATTCTGCGTTCCGCAAGCGTTTTCTTTACCTTATACGGTAAATATTTTCTCTGGCTAAACTGCCAATCATTTAATTTTAGATCATCTTCCTGTATGAACATCTTTTTCTCCTGTCGCAAGTCGCCATTCTTCTTCATCCTCCCTGTATGGTTCTGGCAGCGGCATCCAGGCATTGACGAACAGGTCATTTGCCAGACAGATATCTTCGCCGAAGTAATCCTCCAAATACCATGCACCGCCTAATTCTTCATCGCCCACGTATCTCCCAACCGATGAACGAGAGGAATTTTCAAACGACATCAGCACATAATCATCATTTTCCGGCAATCTCTCCGTCACCGGAATCCATCCGGACTCTCTAACCGTATGGGATTCCAGACGGTTTCCTTTTGTATCTTCAAGCACATTGCCGATCACACTTACTTTTTTGTACCAGTAGCCCAGATCTTTTCTGTAATTTGTTTCCTCTGGAAAATCAACATAAAATCCTGCTGTATATTTTCCATGTCTGACAACAGCCGTATATTCCCCATACTGTACAATGTCATTTTCCCAGATTTTCTTACCATTCTTATCACACAATCCTGTATACTGGCATAATGTTTCCGGGTCGATCTCATACAGTCGCAATTTGTTTGGCAGACCCCAGTCTGTCATTTCGTCCACTGCAATCAGATGATGCAACGGTACAGGATGCCGTTTATAATCTTCCTCGCAACAGTATGTCGTCTCTCTCATACGGCAATAGAATCCCTCTGCCCAGTAATTCGTATCTTTTAATTTTGCCCGGAACAGTATATCTTTCATCTGTCTACCTCCACTTTCCATTCTCTTTTCACCCTTCCATTTTTATATCCCGCAGATACTCCAGAATGTCTTTTTCTTTCAGTTCGTCCTGATCGTACAAGATAGCTGTCAGTGTCGTTGCTTCGCTTTTCCAGTACACCTGCTTCGGGAATTTAGGATTAACGAACGGTCCTTGAACTTCATGCTCATAATCTAAGTTCATCGACGCAGAATCAATTGCTTTTACGAATCTTTCATTTAACACTTCTACCCGTCCGTCTGCTGCCTGCAATACCCTCATGGCTTTTCCATTTGGATATCTTTCCAACACAATCGGCGTCACGGTTAATTTCTCCTCTTCCTCTCTGGCCGCATCCGTTCTGTCTATCATACCCCAGTGGACCTCGCCGATTTCGTACTGGTTCTCTTCCGTCGTTGCCTTAAAAGCTTCTCCTTTTCCCGGAAGCTCTCCCGTCAGTTCAATAACTGCTGCCAGCTACTTTTTATTCATGGATTCTTTTTCCGTGGCAATTACCCAGCCAGGACCGCCAAGCAGCACATCATCCCCTCTTCGTGCCACGCATAACCCTACGCCTGTATAAGCTTCCTTAAGCAGTCTTTTAAAATCTCTCAAATGTATAAACATCGTATCATCCTCTCCTTTACAGTAACTCGCATCCCAGGATGCAGTATCCGTCTTCCAGTCCCTCAAAGTTTTCCATCATGTACACAATACGCTTGCTGCACTTTCGCCCGGTTTTCTTTCCGTCTTTTACTTCTTCCATCTCTAATACATCGCCTTCTTTGTAATTGCGATCGTTCTTTCTCAGCTCAAAGTTCTTTCTTCCTGCTGCCGCATCGTCAAAGAATTCCGATCCCAGCTTGATCTGATGGGTAACTTTCGCCTCTGTTTCAATTACGTTTTCGCTTATTTCCGGAACGTCTTTCTCAATTTCAGTCACATCTTCCATGATTTTCGGAACACTTTCCCCAGTTTCAGTCACATTTTCCATGATTTTCGGAACGCTTTTCCCAGTTCTTTCCTCGGATTTTTTCGCCGGCGAAATTACTGTTTTTTCCGGCTCTTCGACTTTCTGATCTGGCTGTTCAATTCGCTCCTGTTCATGTTCCCCTCTCTCAGGATCTTCTCTCTCAACTCTGCTATCTCTTTGCGGTTCTGCTGCCAGTTCTTCCACTTCTCTTTCAGGTTCGCTATCCGTTCTTTCATGCTCAGCTTCTGTCACCTCTTCCATTGTCTCTTCTTCCGGTTCACCACCAAAAGCATCCAGGATCCGTTCAAAAAATTCACGGTACTCCATTCTCTGCGGTGTTTGTCCGTATTTCTTATATTTCAGGCAGTCTTCATGGAACATCAGGAAGAACAGCCCTTTACGGTAGCTCCTGCTGCCGCCCGGGTTCACAATCTCAATCAATCGGTTGATATTGTCATACAGGTTATCTGCTATGCCGCACTGATACAGTTTTTCCAGGGTCTCTGCGTTGTCCTCCCCAAAATGCCGGATCAGCTCCGTTACATCATCCGCAATGCCCTCCTGCGGTTCTGCCTGGTTGAATTTCTTAATGTCACGGATTTCTTTTCTTGCCGTGTCCGGTGTGACCATCTCCCGGTCTGCTTCCGGAAGCTTCAGCATCTCTTCCAGCTGGGAACGGTTAAAGTCTGCATATTCCGGCTTCAGGCGTTCGGAATAGCCGTCTATGGAATATTCCCGGTTGATACTCATAAATCGTGATACCGTGGAACCTTCCAGTCCATATTCGGATTTCGCGAACTCTGCAATGCTCTTGTATCCGTCCTGTTCGTACAGTTTCGCATCATCGATCTTTCGAAGTGCGTACCCGATCCGGACAAAGGACTGTTTCACGCCAAGCAGTTCCTGTTTCAGCTTCTGTTTCATCTCCATCCAGTCATTCAGTGTGATCTGTGTGTACTCCATATTCCCTCCTTACGCCACGCTCTGTGCCCTCTGCTTTGCTTCTGCATCTTTCTGTTTCAGATGCCCCACATAATCATCCAGCCACTTCTGCATGTGCTCTTTATCTGGTTTGCGGTCGTGTGCCCCGTACCACTGGATGAGCTGGTGCGTATCCCTCTCGATCTCTACGGTTATGTACGGTATCTCCGGTTCTTTTGCGGACCGCAGCATCAGAATGTAGCTCTGTCCATCATTGTGTTTCCTAAGATAGCTGCCCCCGCCAACGCAATGGTGCAGGATCCTGCCTTCCATAACGATCTCTTCCGCTGACCTTGCCGGCCGGATGATATATCCATCATCTTCATAGAAATACCGGTTTCTGAGCTTCCGGTAGCTGTCCCGGATGCCTGCAAATTTCTTTTTTACTTCCTGCAGACGTTTGTCTGCCTCTTTCTTGTTTTGTTCTGCTGCCATCTTATTGTGTGCCGCTTCCAGGTCCCTCGGCTGTTGGTATACCGTGTTCGTCAGGTCGTACCCAAGTGACAACCGCATACTCAGATAATCCGTGTAGGTTACTGCCGTGTGTCTGATCCGTTCCTCTGCACGCAGGCAGGTGCTTTCGTATCTGCATCCGGCATATCGTTCTATCCGGTTCAGAAGCTTCTGTATGCCCATGTACTGTAATGCCTGTTCGACCTGTCCCCGTTTCAGTCCTGTCACTTCCAGATGTTCGATCTGTTCATCTGTCCAGTTCTGTTTCAGATTCTTTTCCATCTTCATAACTTCCAGGAGTGCACAGTTGCCCTTGCTTTTAATCAATTGCTGTGTCCGCTCTTTCCGGATCCCCAGGAATTTATCCAGCCGTTTTGCATTTGTGTCTGCTATGATGCCGCACTCACACCGGACGATGGACGCCGCGATCTCGCTTAATCCCATTTTTACAATCATTTCCAACTGTGGGATATACAGGCAGCGTTCCAGGTAGCTGACCGGGTTGACTTCCGGGACCATTTTTTCATATTCCTGCAGGGCACTGTACTGGAATATGGTTCCCTGCATTTCACGGTAGGTATGCGGCAGGATCCGCCCTGCATGGATCGTGATGTTGGCGTTGCCGTACAGGTTGCAGTCATCCCAGTAATTTTTTCCGTCAATGCGGTTACACTTATGGTAATCAATCTGTGTTTTCTCTCCCGGTGCAAAATAGGCCCTTGCTATTTCGATACCGGAAATTTCTTCACTGGCATTATACATGGCCGTTTCTTCCCCGTCTTCTACCAGCCCGAGTTTCCATTCTTTTATCAGCTCTATGTAACGGAATACCATGCCTTTTTCTTTGTATTTCTGTCCAAGGAATGCATAGATCCTTTTGCTATGTGAACCTTTGACTTTGCCCTGACATTTGTACTCGCCTATTTCCCCACACATCGGGCATTGTGCAAGATCACCCTCTTTCGGCGGGTCCACCCATTTCTGGTACTGACTCTCGTAGCTTATTCCGCCTTTCCATCTCGCTTCTGTCACACCTCCGCATTTGGTACAGGCGATCCGCACCCAGCAGCCGCGTTTTTTATAGTACAGGAAATGTTTTTGGTAGAAATAGAACCTGTCTGCCATCTCCAGGATCTCCGCTTCCGGAAGTTCCGGTGTGTGCTCCTGGCGGTCTTTCAACGCCTGCTGCCGTCTTTCATACTTTCTGTTTTCCCGCCGTCTTCTTTCCTCATACACGATAGAACTCTGAAACCGGTATATGTGCTCCCACCATTCGCTTTTGTACCCATTTTCCCCACAGAATTTTTCGATACGCTGCATGTCTTCTTCGGTGGCAAGGATATTGGATTTTGCTCTGGCATTTCGTTCTGTTCGTCCTCCTGCCTTATCCCAGACCAGTGTCGCACCGTAATAATAGTCCTGTGCTATCTTTTCTCTGGTCCAGATATCTTGGTCAGTGCGATAAGTACCGAAGTCTTTCTTTGTCACTGCGATTCGTACAACCGGAATATTCATTGATTCTTTTTCATTTCGGTACACCTCCAGTAACAGGTGCTTTTCATGCCCCACAATCTTGAGTGCCGTTACCCCGATATATTTCACATCCTGCCCGCTGCTGACCTGTTTCAGTCCCAGGTATGGGATTTTTTCGATAGCTTTCTTTTTCATTTCTGCCGCCTACTTTCCCATATAGTACTCTGTGATCAGTTTCTTTGCGGTTGCCATTCCCGGGCACATGCCAAGTTTATAGCTCCCTTTGATTCCTGTTGCCTTCATCACATCCTTATGTACAGATACCCGGTTCGTATAGGACCATTGCAGTAACGTCCCGATGCATCCGGCCAGGCTCTTTCCTTTCTTTCGTACCTGAAACGCAAGCATCTCATTTTCCATACACTGTCCTCTCAGGTATTCCACCCAGTCCAGCATGATCTCCTGCGGCTTCAGCTCTCTGACCTCGACATCGATCTTTCCCAGTGCCGCATCCATCGCCTCGCAGAGCTGTGGGATCTCGCCCTGCAGGTACATTTCTGTCATATCTTCCGGAATCCCGTTCTCTGTTGCCATTTCTTTCAGGCTTTTGATATCGCCCTCGTTGAACATGTTTTCCGCCAGTTCATTGATCTCCTTGTAGGAGTTCATTTCGCCAAATTTTGTGAACATCATATCTTCTTCCTTTCTCCTTGCCGTAATTCAGATCAGTTTCTATGCAAACGGCAGTTCTTCGTCAATACCGTCCGGTATGTTCATAAATCCATTTGCATCCACTTGTGGCTCTGGTTTCTGCTCGGATCTGCTGTTTTCTCCCTGTCCTGCTGCCGCTTTGCTTTCCGCAAATTCCTGTTCCTCTACGGCTACATCTGTCGTGTAAACCTTGTTGCCATCTCTGTTGGTATAGCTTCCTGTCTGGATACGACCTGTGACGACTACTTTCAACCCCTGGCGGAAATACTTCTGGGCAAACTCTGCACTGCGTCCGAACGCCACACAGCTGATAAAATCAGCACCTGCTTCGCCATCACGCTTGTATCTGCGATCCACTGCCAGTGTATAACGTGCAACTGCTGTACTGTTCTCGCCAGCAGAATGTCGGATATCCGGGTCTCTGGTTAATCTTCCCATCAAGATTACTTTGTTCATTCTGTTTGCCTTCCTTTCTCTTCAATGCTTTCATCACTTTTGCCGTTGTCTCCGGCCATTCTCTCAGCAGATCCCGCTTTCCGTATCGATTATGCAGGATGCCCCACTGCTCCTCGAACTGTTTCTGCCATTTATAGTTTGTAATTCCGCCCAATTCGCTCCATCCACTCCTCCCTGGTGTGTGTCTGCTCATAGATCTCCTGAGCGTTTGCCTGCAAAATTCGTGCCATTTCATGGTTCACGTGCACGGCATCCGGTCCGTGTTCATGGTGCTGGTCACACAGGTAGACGGTCAATCCCAGCTCCTCTGATATCTGCCGGTTTCCCCACCCGAAGACTATGTGGTGCTTCTGCACAGGCTTTCGCCCATAGTCTCCGTAGAATCTGGCACACAGATAGCAGTATTTCCCTGCCTGCATGATGCTCCTGCCATGTTTTTTCCGCTTTTTCTTCCTGCCGTTTTTCGGTAGCAAAAAGCCGTCCCACTCGCCGCTCATGCCGGTATCTCCAAATCATGAACATATTCTGCTCTGAATGCATGCGGTTCAAAACGCACTTTTTTCCATTCTTCTGCGTATTTCACGCGTGCACCTCCTACAGTTTTCCATCCGTTCTGCTTCCACTTGCCCAGGAAACCCCGGTTAATATAATTGGCAATGTTTATTTCATTGATCTTCAGGTCAAACATCACGCCTCGTTTCATATGTCCCAACATGTCTGCCAGAGCTTCTATTGCTGTCAGCTTCCGATTTACGCTGCAACTGCTGCCTTCTCCATCGCCATAAAGCCGTCCCCCTCCACATTCCAGCATCCAGGCATATTTGTGACCGGTAACTTTTATATATGCTTTTACGTGTTCTTTCTGTTCTGCCACTGGTTTCTCCTTTCTGCGGACTTCCTTTTATCGCATTTCTTCCCTATTCCTTGTAGTTGTGCACATTTTATGCACACTGTCCACATATTTTGTCTTTCTTTATTATTTTCATGGGTTATTCACCCATCTCATCATGTCTTTATTCCCGTCTGCACATCCGGATATATATGTAGAACAGTCCGTTAAAATCATTGAAATACACTTCTGACCGTGTGTATTCATAGTCCGGATGCCAGATTTTTACTGTTTCTTCTATGCTGTCTCTGTTTTTGACCATTCCATGAACAAACGTTCCCACTTTCCGGTACCGTTTTGGTGCGGCTGGCTTATTATGGACTTTCTTTTCGATCGGCTTTTTCAGTCCCTTACTGCTCGCCCATCGTTTCTTTCCTCTCGGTGCCTTGGTCACATAGTTTGCCATTCCGGAAAGTCCGTCCTTGTCATACTCCAGACGGCGGACCTGGTTACGTTCTCCATGCTTCCAGACTTTTTCGATGGTATCCCGATCCAGAAGCCCGTCCATAATTATGTGATGGTGCCAGCGGATCTTTGCGTGTGGATCGTATTCCGTCACATAGATGTATTTCACATTCGGCAGTCCCATCTTTCTTCGGCGGTAGCTGAGCCTGCCTATGTAATTTCGCATGTTCCGCATGGCTTCTTCCATGCTCTTCGGCTCCTGCCCGCTCCGGTATACAAGCGTTGCCCATATATCACTTGTGTGGAAATTGGTATTGATCAGACGTTCCAGATACTTCCTCGCATTTTTGTCATTCAGGTTGTCCTGGGCTTTCTTGTTGCGTTTTCCCCTTCCACCCTCCGGTATATCCTCTTTCTGGAAGAACTCCGGATACAGTTCAATCTCCAGCTGCCCTCCGGAATAGATCTCCTTACACGCATACAACCCTTTCCGGTTCTGCTTTGCGATCTGCTCCAGGAAGTACTCGTCCAGCATCTCTATACTGTTCTGATATGCTGCTTCATAGTCATACTCTAATGGACGCATCCCTCGTTTCTTTCTCTTCATAGCATGGTTCCCTTTTCCCTGAATTGTTAATATCTATTACAAGCCCGATAAATACCGCCTGCGGTGTTAAAAAAATAAGGCAAATGCCTTGAATGTCGTCTGCTGCCATGCTATACTATCCATGGTTGTGGTTCGTATGCATGGCATCGGACTTTTGGCACATCTCGGAATGAGGTGTGTCATTTTTTTATTGTCAATCTACATGATGCTCGCATCTGCCTTGCTGATCCTCACGGTTTCCCCTGTCTTCCAGTTCATAGCATCCAGATATGTTTCTTTGTTTGTTATTGCTATGTACTGTGCAGGGTTCAAACCTGCTCGTCTCATCAGTTTAATACCCGCTGGATCGCGTTCCGTGCTCACTCCGATCATTTCTCCTCTTCTCCTTTCTTTTCTGCCCACAGCATGATGCGGATTACTACCGCACACCATACAACAATGACCGTTCCGGCTACGTCTCTCTCACACAGTACACTGTACATTGTCAGCCACCAGAACACGAAAGCTGCAGCTACTGATGCCACGATCGGGGCGATCACGCTCCCGATCAGGCTATACAACTCTCTTTTTCTCATCTTTTTGCTTCCTTTTTACGGCTTTCAAAAATTTTGCCGTTGCTTCTTCCAGATTCTTCTGGTTCACATTTCCATGAATGTGAACCGTTATGTTGCCAATCTTGTATACGGTCATTTTCCCTCCTTAATTTCAATCTCTAATTCGTTAGTTGTGTCTCCGATGCCAACTCTATTGTTGCAGAATCTGATTACTTCTCTTTCTTTCAACTTCTCAAATTCTTCATTTTGATGTCCTTTCAGTCCTTCTGCTGCATAGCATGTTTCAAACATCAAGCCACATTTTTTTACTTTTATTCTGATATAAGCAAAGTCCTCTGCTGCTCTTAAAACTTCTCCTAATGTCAATGTATTTTCCTACCCTGCTTTCTGTTATAGTTGACTTTATCGTTTTTTCCTCTTATTCTTGTTGTACAGGCTGCTGCAACAGCCGAGTACTTAAGAAAGGAGAATGTTTTATGGATAAAGCTATCATTGTTTTCTCAGACGGAAGTACTTTAGAAGTATCTGCGGGTGATAGATTGATTCCTGTAGTATATTGTCCACCTCTTGAAAAAGACCATGACAATAAAAACTTTGCATCTATGGATCAGCCGATCGAACTTCAGATCCATATTCACGATGGTTTAATTCCTTCTATTTTGTCCGTCTTTGCTAACTGTGACTTTTTCTACTTGAGTCGAGATACAAATGTTGTCTATAATTCAAAATCCGTGGTTCGTATTGAATTAAACTAAACTTCTTTCTCGATTTTTTGGCGGCTTGTTTATTGCAAGTCGCCCTTTTTGATCGCCAGATCCATCATTTTCTTTCTGGCATATTCTGCAATCTGCGGATTCATCCATCTTGCCTGCTCATAGAATTCCATGATTCCACTATAGATTTTCCCAGTCTCTTTTATCTTCTGGTATTTCTTCTCTACCGCTTCATCTAATGCTTTGATCAAATCTTCCAACGTTCCACCTCCTACCCTGCTTTCTGTTATAGTTGACTTTATCGTTTTTTCCTCTTATTCTTGATGTACAGGTAAATCATGCCTGAATTTATGAAAGGAGGAATAATGCTTTGAATCGAAATATTTCTGGATACTGTGATTGTTTCAGCGAAGATAGAATTATAACTGTCAGCTACTTACCAGTTACAATGAACAATAATCTGAACAGTTTATACAAAAAAGGATTATTTACTGCTTGTTCAGATTGTCCATTGTCAAATAATATCCATACTGATGACATTTGTCCTATTTATCGCTTTGCCCCTTCTTCGCTATAACAAACATATTTTCTGACGTATGCCTAAGCAATGGATCTAATGTTTTCAGCCAATCACATTTACATTCTGGCATATAAGAACATTTACTACACGGTTCTCCGAAATCGGCTTTTCTGTTCTCTTCACATTGTTTCAGCAAAGCTTGAATATGTTGAACCGCACAATCAACAGCCATATTTTCTTTATGGTTTTTACTTGAAAGCGAATCGATTGATGTTTGAACTTCCTCTAACAGTTCCTTTAATCTGTTCGCTTTTTCTATTGCTTCATCGATTCCTTCTGTATTTACTTGAATACAGATTTCTCCGAATCTATTTGTTTGCTCTTCCACCTCTACCCCGCTTTCTGTTCTGTCATAGTCGCCATGGTCGAAATGATTCCGTCCAGTTTCCTTACTTTTTGTTGCAGTATCTTTAGATGCCCTCGTATCCCTTGTTGTTTCTTTTTTCTTTTTCTTTCTCGCCTATTTGTTTTCGTATTCATTACGTCATTAATTTTTCTTCAGAATCACAATACTCCAAAATATCAACAGGATTATTGTGATTCTTTTTCCATATACTGCTCCCATGATGAAACAAAATAATAAAATCGGTAATATTTTCACATGCTTCCCTCCTACCCTGCTTTCTGCTCTTTTTCCAAACTTTTCACTGCTTCAAGCATCATTCCGAATACTCTGTCCTGACTTTTTTCATCCAGATACGGTGCCATCTTGATGATGTTATCCAGTGTATTATCTGTAAGTTCAATTTCCAGATTCAATTTCTTCATATTTTCACCTCGCTTTCTGTTTCCTATGTACACAGTATAGTATCCATTGCCACCTTTGTCAATAGTTTTTAGTGTCCTTTGCCAACTTTTTGTATTGACTTTTCACTTGTGCAGTGTTATTCTTGGATTAACATGAAGGAGGTGAGCAAATGACACAAGGCGAACGTGTCAAAGCGATTCGTACAGAAAAAAAGATGACTATGGAACAGTTTGGTGAAAAACTGGGCGTGCAAAAATCCGCCATTTCTAAGATTGAAAAGGGAGAACGTAGTTTAACTAATCAAATGTTTTTATCAATTTGTCGGGAGTTCGGCATCAATGAAGTATGGCTTCGCACTGGCGAAGGTGGTATCGAAAACATGTTCACTAAGCCGAGTGATGACGATCGTTATTCTATCAATCTTGGAAAATTAAGTATCACAGAAAACCAGCTGGCAAAAAATATGTTGAATGCGATCGCAGAGGCATCTCCGGAAAAGCTGAAACATATAGAAGAATTTATGAAAGCCTGCCTTGGAATTGAAGACTAAAAAGAGCCGGTCTTATCGACCAGCTCCGATGATTGTAAGAATCATTAGATAGATACGGCGAAGTATCTTTTCGTCCGTAATAGATTGTAGTAATTCTAAGATTTGTCTTTTGTAGTCCATCCTATGTACCTCCTGATGCGTGATGTGTGATATGGTAAATTTTTCCATTCACCTTAGTAAACGTTTCAGGAGAAAAAAAGTGATGCAATTTTCGGAATTGTCCGAAATCCCGGACAACTCAGATAAGATTACTTATAATCAGACTCGAATAGGTCTGAAATAGTAATTTGCAGTCCCGCTGCAAGCTGTTCCATCTGGTTCATGGTGGGTGATGTCTTACCGTTTGCGATGTCGCTGACGGTAGAACGTGGAATGCCGGTAAGTTCGGCTACCTGACGAAAGGTCAGATCGTATTTTATAATGTGGTCATATAGTAGTATTTTCATGCCACTATTATCTCCCGTATTCTGGAACAATATACTAAAGATTAGAGAGGTTTTTATTATGGGATTATTTAACAGTGAATCAAAAGAAGAGAAAGCTGCCAAAAAGCAAGCACGCAAGGAGCAAAAAGAGTTGGAAGTGCTTCGCAAATATGGACTGGAAGAATTGCAAAATCCAAATGACATCGAATCTGTCAAAAACATTGTAACTGAGCTTTCAGGTACTGGATTGATGGAATTAGGAATCACACTCGGTGCTGGTTCTGATCGTGACATTCAAAAGAATCAGTTATATTATCAGCGTGCACTGATTGAGCAGAATTTCATAATCATTCGTCAGCTGGATCGTATTGCTAAACTCTTGGATGATAAATAATATTCAATATATATGGGATATTAGGAAAGATTTGTATTTATGAAATCATAGGCATGAGCCTTTGATAATAAAAACACATAAAGGAGAAAATGAGATATGAAAAAGAAAATTGTTACCGTATTACTTGTACTTTTTGTTGCTGGTGGTTTTGCTTCTTGTGTAAGCGGTCCAAGTGACAGCTCAACTAAAACAACTGAGACACAAACCGAAACCTCAACACAAACAGAGAGTATTTCCGACACAGAAGTGCAAACAGAAAAAGCAACTGAATCAGAAACGCAGACGGTAAAAACAGCTGAAACAGAAACACAAACCGTAAAAGAAACCGATCCACAGGTTCCATCTGAATACATATCTGCATTAAAAAGTGCTGAAACTTACAGCGAACACATGCATATGTCTAAAGAAGGCATTCGCAAACAGCTTACTTCTGAATACGGCGAACAGTTCAGTGAAGAAGCCACAAACTATGCAATAGAAAACTTAAAAACTGACTGGAATGAAAACGCTCTGGAAACCGCAAAAACTTACAGTGAAAATATGCATATGTCCAAAGAGGGCATCCGTCAGCAGCTTATTTCCGAATATGGTGACCAGTTCACTTCTGAAGAAGCAGATTATGCAGTTGAAAATTTAGATGCCGATTGGAATGAAAATGCCCTGGAGACTGCAAAAAATTATCGTGACAACATGAATATGTCTCCTTCTGCCATCCACGATCAGCTTACTTCTGAGTACGGCGAACAGTTTACTTCTGAAGAAGCAGACTACGCTATTGAACATTTGGATGATTAAAAACAATAAGAAACTTTCTTAAATTGCAGTTGTTGACTATACACAGACTGCGTAATTTTGTAATTTAATCAAATAACAAAAAATCCGCCCCGGTATTGGCGTACCGAAGCGGATCTGTGAATCTATACAGGTCTGAGAACCAGTATAATCCATCCTTGAACAAGATGATTATACCACAATCCTCCGGCACCTGTACAGGTGTATTTTTTATACTCATTTAAGGAGGTACCTATGAAAATCGAAAATTATGCATTATATCTGCGAAAAAGCCGTGCGGATATGGAAGCGGAAAAACTTGGTGAAGGTGAAACGCTGGCAAGACACAAGAAGATCTTGACAGAACTTGCCGCACGCAAGGGGCTGCATGTCGGAAAGATCTACCATGAGATCGTATCCGGAGAAACGATTGCAGCACGCCCGCAGATCCAGCAGATGATCCAGGACTGTTACAACGGTCTGTACAGAGGAATTATCATCGTAGAGGTTACGAGGCTTTCACGCGGCAATCAGGGCGATGCACAGGCGATTCTTGACTGTCTGCGTTATGGTAATAACAATAACGGGATTCTGGTTGTTACGCCAACCAAAACTTACGACATCGCCCATAATCAGGACGATGAGGAATATATGGAATTTGAGCTGTTCATGTCCAGGCGTGAATACAAGATGATCCGGAAGCGTATGGAACGCGGACGCATCCAGGCAGTTGTTGAAGGAAACTATATGGGATCTTACCGTCCATATGGTTATGATATCTTGAAAAGCAAGACCGGAAGAACGCTCGTCCCGAATCCGGAAGAAGCCCCGGTTGTGCAAAATATCTTCACCTGGGCTATAGAAGAAAATCTGACTCCCGGCAAGATTGCAAAGCGTCTCAGCTCTTACGGTGTGCCTACTTACTCCGGTGATCCGGAATGGTCTGTTTCAACAGTCAAAACGATCCTGACTAACCCGACCTACACCGGAAAGGTACGATGGAACGACCGCATGCGTATCAAAACCATGGTTGACGGAAAACTGGTCAGCAGCCGTCCACGTTCACATCACGGTGATCAGTATATGTTATATGACGGAAAGCATCCGGCACTTGTTGATGATGCTACTTTCTTGGCAGCTTCCAAACGTTTCCATTCTGATAAGACTAAATCCGGCCTGAAGCTGATCAACCCGCTTGCCGGTATTCTGGTATGTGCAAAGTGTGGAAAAGCCATGTGCTACCAGTCTTACCCTGCTCGTCCTGAAACCGCTGCAAGGTATACGCATAAGTCTTCCCAGATCTGCAAAGTAAAGTCTGCTGTTGCAAGTGATGTAATGGATGCCGTTGCATATTCTCTTGAAAAATATATTTCTGATTTTGAGGTTAAAATCGATAATCTTCCAGAAGTGTCAGAAGATACGATTCTGAAGCAGATGGATCATCTGCAGAAAGAACTGATCCGCCAGGAAAAGAAACTGACCAGGCTTTTCGATGCCTGGGAAGACGGATTGATCGCCGACAATGAATTTGCCGACCGCAAAGCAATAAACAATGACCGGATCGCATCCATCAAGAATCAGATGGATCATCTGGAGGAAAGCATCCCGGTAAAAGAAGATTATGAAGAAAAGATCATGAGTTTCCATGATGCCCTCGGTTCCCTGCTGGATGCCGATCTGGATGCTGATATTAAAAATGCATACCTGAAAGGCATCCTGGACCGCATCGAGTTCAGCAGAGAATGTAATTCCGAGTTCATCCTGGATGTATTCCTGAAAGAAGATTAGAGGTCTATATCCAGTTCTACCGGGCAATGATCGGAACCCATGATTCCTGTATGGATTCTGGCATCCTGGATCTTGTCCTGCACAAAATCGGAAGTCAGGAAATAGTCTATTCTCCATCCAGCATTTCGTTCCCTGGCTTTAAAGCGATATGACCACCAGGAGTATTCTATCTGATCTGGATACAGATAGCGATATGTGTCTGTAAATCCGGAATCTAGGAGCGTTTTAAACTTTTCTCGCTCTTCCGGAGTAAATCCGGCATTTTTTACGTTGGCCTTCGGATTTTTGATGTCCAGCTCCGTTGCGGCAACGTTAAAGTCACCACACACGATAACTGGTTTTTTCTTCATTTGTTTAGATGATGGCTGTGATTCTTTCAGATCTCCGCAAAATACAATCGGCTTTTTCTCTTCCAGCCCTTTCAGATAGGAAAGAAATGCATCTTCCCATCGCATACGGTAATCCAGTCTTGCAAGTTCACTCTGCGAATTTGGCGTGTAGACCGTCACCAGGTAAAATTCTGCAAATTCCAGGGTGATCATGCGGCCTTCCTGGTCATGTTCTTCGATACCGATGCCGTATGCCACGGACATTGGCTCTCTTCTGGTAAAGATGGCCGTTCCGGAATAGCCTTTTTTTATCGCATAATTCCAGTACTGATGATAACCTTCCAGTTCAAGGCTGATCTGCCCTTCCTGGAGTTTGCTTTCCTGAATACAGAACATATCCGCATCCAGCTCCTTAAAAATATCTAAAAATCCTTTCTGTACACAGGCACGCAGCCCGTTTACGTTCCACGATATCAGTTTCATCCATCATGCTCCTTCCTCTGCTTTCTTTTTATCATATCATCTTTTCTTTTACAAATCTACTTGCATTTCTTGTACTTGTCTGTTAAAGTGGAGGAAGTGTTACAGCGAATCCAAGAATGCCTAGGCATTCTTGCTGCAACGAACAGTAGCATAACTATAAAGAAATGAGGTAAATACGAATGAGCGATTTTGAAAACGGATGTGCTGGTTCCTGCGATGCATGCGGTTCCAAAAGTGACTGTGAAAAAGCAACCGTTACTCTGACACTGGACGATGGTTCCATGATGGAGTGTGCGATCCTGACGATCTTTGAAGCAGATGAAAAAGAATACATTGCACTGCTTCCGCTGGATGAAAAGGGCAATGCTTCCGAAGAAGGTGACGTGTATCTGTACCGTTTCCAGGAAGTAAACGGAAATCCGACACTGGATAACATCGAAAGTGACGAAGAATATGAAATGGTTGCGGATGCATTCGATGAATGGCTGGATAATGCAGAATTTGAAGATATGGAAAACTAATCTTTTTCATGGAGCAATTTTTCTGTGTATGTTAAAATCCCCTGCAGGTTTTTGTCTGCAGGGGATTTTTTAACTCCTTTAAAAATCATTTCTGCTGTTTTCCGTCACAGTTTGACAGATGGCTTATTTTCTGTTGTTTTTGCGTCGTATGCCGGATACAAACAATGCGATGAGTGCTGCAAGAGACGCTGCAAGCACGATTGAAAGTAAAACAATCGGGGAATTGTCACCGGTTACGGCTGCCACCCGGACATTCGAGTTTGAACCAGAAGCACCTTTGTTCGTGCTGTTGGTGATTGTATTGCCGGTCACATTCAGCTGTACTGTCTGTACATCGGCATCCCCTTTGGCAATCCACTTGCCGTCTTTATAGAGCTGACGCTCATATGTCACATTCAGTGTATAGGTTCCGGCTGTTGTAAACTGGAGTGTTCTGGCATAGGCGTTTGTTTCGTTCAGATCTCCTTTTCCTGTTCCGCAGGTCCAGGATACCGGAAGATAACGCACATCTCCTTCGATCGGTGCTTTGTTATCCATCCGGTCACCAACTGCCTTGAAGGTAATGTTGGCACCGGTCGCATAATTACCACCATTTGTCAGTCCTTCAATCTTATTGTTGTCTGCTTCTCCGATCCAGTTGATCTTTGGCAGTGTCTTAGTCTCTTTCTTCTTGCATATGCCACACTTACGTTCTTTTTTCCCCTTCTTCTCATGCGTTGCTTCGGCTGTGACTTTCCATTTACTCCAGGTATGAGCAGCCAGTTTGCCTCGTGTG
>OGIO01001583.1_pt1 | contig 17790 bp, 22 predicted proteins | sample 1571841 | NCBI WGS metagenome assembly OGIO01 (sample SAMEA2582111, study PRJEB24529) | metagenome | biome: Human gut stool | place: China | collected 2011
GAACCTGCTCAGCTACCAAACTTGTTTGACTGCTCATAGTCTGACCTCCATAGTCAGTCAAAAAAGTTAAGTGCTCAACTTTTTTAACTCTGTGTTGTATGAGACTATTATTACAGAAAATGAATCAGAAAAACAGGTACTTACTATAGTGCGTTTACGAAACATGCGCCCGCTGGGCGCACAAGTAAAAAAGAAGCCCCAACGGGACTTCTTTAAAAATCAGATATTAATCAGCTGTAAATAGTAACATTTTAATAATAAAAATCTGTTCAACGTTTTTCTGTAAAGCACTGCTTTATAACCCAGCAAATAAATCTCTTACATTATCCAAATCTTCCAGTTTCAGACAACGTTCCCATAACAATTCTGCCGCTTTATCAGAAATCACTCCTTCCGCCAACTGCTTATATTTCACTTTTAACTTATCCAGAGGCATGGCATCTCTCAAATCTCCCCAGGGTTCTTTCTCTACGATCTTAAACGAACCTCGTGCAGTTTGAACCTCCACAGCCGCTGCCCACTGTCTTGGATAATTTTGGGTCATCTCATCATCTATCTGTATTTCCGTCTTAGCAACTAAATCCAGAAGTTCAGGCTGCACAATCGATTCCATAGAAAATGTGTTTTTATCCACCCTTCCACGAAGCAGCGCTGCTGCTGCTCCTCCGGAAATACTGAATTTAGCCTCGCGGGAAGTCATAAAGGTTTTATTGTTTCTTGCCGTGATAGGCGCATCTTTATATGTAGTGATGATAATTTTGTCAATTTCTTCCGCTTTTATATCGTACTTCTCCTTCAGCTGCAGAGATGCGCTGATTGCTGCATGAGTGTGGCTGCAGGACGGAAAAGGCTTAATAGACAACATCTCTATCATATATTCATTGCCAAGCGTCTCAAAAAAGCGTTCTGGATTTTTCTCCTCTGAATGAGAAACGATAAATCCTTTTTCACCTTCTATGATTTTCCTGGCTCCCGTATAGCCTCGCTTTGCCAGCATAGAAGCCAGAAGACCATCAGCAGCCGCCTTTGCACAATGTAAGTATTTTGTCATGGCACCTTCCTGATTAAACTGCCACAGACCTGCCGCCATAGTACCGGCATTTCCCAGTGACCACACAAGCTGATCCCTGTCCAGTCCCATAATAATGCCGGATGCCATAGCCGCTCCAAAAACACCGCATGTTCCCGTACTATGCCAGTACTTATTCTGAGACACTCCCGCTGCCAAACTAATTCGGCAGGCTGCTTCGATCCCCAATACAATAGCACGAATCAGTTCTTTCCCTGATGCACCATATTTTTCTGCTGCTGCAATGGCTGCCGGTAAAATCGTGGTTCCGGTGTGCATACCTCCCGCTCCGTCATCAAACTCCAAAATATGACACCGATAAGCATTGGACATAGCAGCATAATGAGCAGAACTTTTTTTCCAACTGCCTACCAAGGTAGCCTCCGCCGGGGCTGCAGCCTCAAAAACCAAATCATCTATAATCGCAGCCTCGGCACTATCCGCTGCCCCCAGAATGCAGCCCAAATAATCAATCACTGCATCTTTAGCCTTAATCTTAGCTAGTTCAGGGATATCGTCATAAACCAATCCCAATGAAAAATCTGCAAGTTTTTCTGTAAGTGTACGATTATCCATGGCAACCTCTCATTATTTCTCTTCTGCTGCTTTTCTGCTCTTTATGATTCTAAACATAACAAATGTCATGACAAGAGAAAATGCACCAAACACAAGGAGGATTACGATAAATGTCTCCATAGCCGCTGTTGCATCCATGGTATCCAAAAGTTTTCCGGATATAATAGGAAGGAACGTATCTCCAGAATAGCCAATTGTTGCAATCAGACCAGTAGCAGTTCCGGAAAGAACCATCGGAACTCCAGCTTCACGAAGGGGTCCATAATATTGTCCTCTGGCTGCGCCCCGGAATCCGGTAAATACCAGATAAGTAAGGATAAATGGAATAGCCATAGCTGGAGACTTCGGCAGGAACAGAACAACCGCGGTAGTGCACATAAGCCCTAAAGTGCTGAGAGCCAATGCCTTTGTTGCACCCATTTTATCACCTAACCAGCCACCGATAAAGGAACCAACCGGCTGCATGTAGGTACTGATCATAACTGCTACTGCTGCCATCTGTACGGACAGAGAGAATTTGCTGGTACCAATCTTTGTAACATAACCTGACAGGTTTGCACTCATAGAATATGTACCCAAAACAATAAGAGAAACTACCCAGACTGCCGGATTCTTTAAGCACTGTGCCATCTGCTTTATAATGCTCTCTTTATATACAGCGCTTTCTTCCTCAGAATCATCGCTGAACACAAACCAGGAAGCAACACCGCAGGCTAATGTGATTACAGCGTCATAACGAAGAACTGCGACCAGACCATCCTCAATGGCAGCGAATCGGCTGAACAGCCACACTGCAACAGTTGCGATCAGCATCTTGCCCACATTACGGACACCTTCCTGGAAACCAAGGGCTTTACTCTCTCCGGCCATAGCCTTTCCAAATTGCCTGGTTGCTTTCACAAGAGCCGCCCAGAAAGTCAATGTCGTTGTAGCACCCATTGCCCCAAAAATAAAGACACCTACTTCATAGGACGGGAATGTACTCTCCCACAGAGCCAGAAGGGCCGTACTGATAAAAGAAAAGGTGAGCAGTTTTCTCGGTGAGAATTTATCTGCAATAATGCCGCCCGGGAAATAAGCAATCAATGACACGATAGAAAATGCACTGAACATCGTTGCAAACTGCGTATTAGTGATATTAAATCCCTGTATAAATGCCTCATAGTAAGTATTCTTTTCATAAATAGGCTGATAAATAATGTAAGCCCCTATTCCCAGTACAATAAACTGTATAAGCGCTTTAAAAGTTAATTTACTCTTTTGTACTGACATCTCATATACCTCCACCTTTTTATTTTTCTCACAGATTCTAGCTAAAATCTTTATAATTTGATTGTATTATACCGTTGTCATAAGTTCAAATATATATTATTATATGTGTATATAAGTTGTATCTTATTTCTTATGCCATAAAGGAGGGAAACTTATGTTGAATCAGAAACAGGCAGAATATTTTCTGGAAATTGTCAACTGCGGCAGCATCACAGAGGCTGCCAAAAATCTTTTTATCTCCCAGCCTGCTCTCAGCCAAACCATCAAAAATATTGAAAATGAACTGCAGTTTCCTCTTTTCATCCGCGGGACTTCCCCGCTCCAACTGACTAAAATGGGCGAAAGAATGCTTCCCATTGCCCGGAGCATCATTTCCTTCAACCAGAATATCGAAAAACAGATCAAGGCCCTTCAGGAACTTCCTACACACACGCTGCGCATCGGAGTTCTCTCCGGCCAGGCCCAGGGAATCATCACTCATATTCTGACTGATTACATTGCCTCTCATCCCCAGGTTGAGGTATCCATCACCGAAACCGGCTCTCATGTAATTGAACAGCTGCTTATGGACGGAAAGATTGATATCGGAGTTTTAAGCGGAGCTCCGACTAACTCTTCCTTTAATTATGTCTTCATCCGAAATGACACCATGGTAGTGCTTGCACCTAAAACTTCTGATTTTGCTAAAAGACATGCCAATGCCTCTGCGATTAACTTTGACGAACTTTATGACCAACAACTTGTGGCAAAGACTATAGGAAGCTATTCCCGTCTTTTATTAGACACCTTGTCTCATCTGTATGGCATACCGCTGAAAATCAAATACGAATTTGAAAACCTGGCTCCCATCGTACCCAATTTCCCCAAACTAGGATGTCTTACTTTTTTGCCTATATCTTACTATAATGTCACTCCTGAATTATACGAAACCTCAAATTACTATTATATCAACTGCTCAGAAATCCATTACAGCGAATTTCTCTGTTTTCATAAAAGCCTCCACATATCGGATTATATTTCTGATCTTCTGGATGTAATGCAGAAACACCTCGCTCAAGCAAACAAGCAATAACCATCTTGTCCTTTATCGTTTTATAGTAAACCCATCTGCTGCATAGGGGCGGCAAAGCATCTTGCCATCTGCTCTGGCCTCCCCGAAATATACTGCCCAGAATGGCCGATAAACACTGGTAACGCCTGTAAATTCTATAGTCCGGCAGCGCTTTCCCAGCATTTTTCTGCTGAAGATAACCGCCACCTGCTTGGAGTCGAATTTCATATCCTCAGGTTCATAATCCTTTGGTTGAATCATACTTGCTGGTACATCTTTCACTTCAAGAGACGGGAGCATTTCCAGAAGGGCCACACTTCCTGTGCTGCCATTTCCAATCATGCGGATTGACTGCATGTTTTCTTGCTCCCTATTGCCACTTAACATTGTGCCAAGATTTTTTCGAAAACTGATTTTGTATTCCAAAATCAGATACTCTACATATTTCAGTTCAATATTGGACACTGTCCGTCCGCATGTAAACAACTTATTCAGCCATAAAGTTCCCTTTTTCTGAAGTTGTTTCTCCAAATCTTCTTTACTTAACGTGATAGATGTACACTCAATCTGCATATTCAATCCCTATCCTTTTCCTCTTGTTCCTGCGGGTTGGTATGTATAATTTTGATGATGTAGTTTATAAACACTGCCGACACGATAATCACCAGGGCACCCGGTATTCCGAATTCAATCATAAAATTACTGCGCACATAAATAGATACCGTCAAAATCAGGACAATTACAAAATACAAAATCACCAACAGCCAATCAATGACCATAGAATCTCTTTTGTTCTTATCTTTCATGACCTCGCCCTTCCTATCCTTTCGCACATTCTCTTGTATATTCCTTACCAAACCGGCTGCCAATCAGAAATGCAATCAATGAAACAGGTACTGCAAAAAACGCTCCGTCAATATTGCCGATAGGTGTCACCACAGGATAGCAGAACTTAATCACAAAAAACGTAAGTCCGCCGCTTATCATAGCAGCCCAGGCGGCAACGTCCGTCTTCCTTCCCCGATAGAATAATCCCATAATTGCCATAACAAATTGAACTGACATCGTCATAGTTCCAAAAAACTTGGTAACATCTACAGAACGGGTAAAGTAAAATGCCCCCATGTATCCGATCAAAGCAAAGGCAGCGATAGAAATCCTTCCACACAGAATATTCTTCTGGTCCGACAGCGGAATCAGCTCACCAATGATGTCATTAGCAATCATCATGGCGCATGCCAACCAGACACTATCAAGCGTAGATATAATCGCGCCTAAAAGCCCCACAGCAAACATCCCTCGAATGCCTGATGGAAGAACCTGACACACCATTGCGATATATGATTGTGCAATATTGGTTCCTGGGCGCTCAGTCCCTACTACCAGCCCGGCAATGGTCAGCAGGAAATCCATCATAATAAAGATACAGAAACATGCTAAATAAGATCTGGCAGCTGAACGTGGACTGTCAGCAGCGGAAAACCTCTGATAAAGATTGGCATGCACATACACCTTCAAAGACACAAACATCAATGTTACGACTTCCAGCGTATTGGCTCCATGGAAAGGGTTCAGCATATCCTGCGTCGTATCTGGTCCATAGACCGCTGTCAGTTTCTGTATTAATCCTTCCCAGCAACCTACATTGCCCCAAAGAGCAGAAGTGGCAGCCGCAATCGAAACACACATACAGAAAAACAAAAGCATATCTGTCACTGCGACTCCCATCATTCCGCCGAAAATTGTCAAAACCACAACTCCCATCAGAATCAGCGGAACCACCCAGGTCACGCTCTCGCCAAACAAGCCTGCCACAACATTTTTTAACGCAACAATCTCTGAAATGGAAAGAAGCGTAATCAGCATATAAATTGCCATAAAGAAAGACACTTTCTTACCATAAACCTTTTTCAACATCTGCGGAATAGTCATCTCTGTACGCATACTGACTGCCGGTGCCACCCAAAGGGCCAGCGGAATCCTGGCCACATGAGCACCTACACACCAGATTCCCCAAGCAGCAAGGCCCGACATCGCCGCTGTCTCAACTGTATTCAGCAGCCCCGGCCCTCCATACCAAGATGCCACCAATGTCCCCACCAGAAGTGAAAATGGGATACTACGTGAAGCCACATAATAACTCTCTGCATTTTTGATTTTAGAAGCAAATTTCTTAACAATCAGAACCAAAAAACAAATAATCAGAAGAATCACAAGCCAGTCAATCACATTCAGCATAGTTTTCCCCCTCCATATCTCTTATCTTGCCAACCCTTAACCTACGAAACCGCCGTCCACACCTGTTCTCATCCGAATCGGATACTGATCATAAGGGAACTTCTTTTCTGCATCATCCACCAAATCAATTCCCAGACCTGGTGCATCCGGCACAATCAGATATCCCCTGTCACATTTAATGGTATCTGTCACAATCTCATTCAGCGGGAACTTCTCTCCAGTACCCGGCTGAGTCCTCATACGAGAATCATTTGGATATTCCTGAATTGCAAATGCGGCTGTAGAAGCATCCACATGAACGCTGGCTGCCGTACAGATTGGACTGCAAGGATTATGCGGCACAATCAGAAGGTCATTGGCCTCTGCCAGAACTGCAATCTTCTTCAGCCCTGTAATACCGCCGCACAGGATTACATCTGCCCTTAAATATCTCAATGCCTTGCGGTTTACAAGCATCATGAATTCCTGCAGCGTGTGGATTCTTTCACCGGTTGCAATAGGGATTTTAATATTGGCCGCCACCTCAGCCATGGCATCAAAGTTATCCGGCCGCACCGGATCTTCATAGAAATATGGGCGGAACGGTTCAATCTCATTGCCAAGGATGATAGCCTCTGCCGGATTCATGAATCGGGAACATTCCACACAGATATCCACATCATCGCCAATGTTTTCACGAACACGTCTCACGACGTTCACCGCATCACTGATCTTCCTTACATAAGACTTATTATATACCTTGTCCATAGGCTCGTCCAGAAATGGACATAAATGTCCCACCGCGGTAAACCCCTCCTCAATAGACGCCTGGCAACGTTCTAAAAGTTCCGGCAGCGTCTTACCCCGCACATGACTATAAGTTCTGATTTTCTCTCTGACTTTTCCTCCCAACAAACTATGAATTGGAACATTATAGTATTTTCCGGCGATATCCCACAATGCGATATCTACGGCGCTTACTGCTCCCATCAACGCCGCTCCCCGGAAATAGTTGGAATGCACCAAAAACTGCCAATGCTTCTCAATTTCCAATGGGTTTTTCCCAATCAGGTAATCCCGAAACAATGTATCGATAATAATGCCGGATGCCTTTAAAAATCCCCAGGCACCTGATTCTCCAATACCTGTAATCCCTTCATCTGTATAAATTTTTACAAACAAAAACTGGTTAACAGGAATAACTTTTACATCGGTAATTTTCATATTTTATTACCCTCCACCAACTTTTTATCATGAGTTTTTCACGTGAATTTCTCTCTGTAAGTTGATTATAATATGGAGGCAGACATAAAATCAAATATATGTTATTATATTTATACATAAGCATAAACTTATGAAAAGATGTTATTATTGATTTCTGTATGATAATCCAGTATAGTGTGAACAACATTTATATTGTTAGGTGCACTACGATATACTATAATTCATTAGGAAACAAAAGAGTGAACTGGTATTTAAGGAGAAAATTATGCATAATGCAACTCTTCGAAATATTGGTATCATTATCGGTGTCATTATCGGTTTGATCTCTATTTTAGCAATTGAGACACTTGTCTATTTCAGATATTTTGCATTCGTTCCCGACAAAAACGGTATGGAGGCAAAGTATTTCCTGCTGAAGGTTACCCCGTACAATAGCGGTACGAATGAATTCGGGGAATCTGTCGGCTATGGAAAAGGGGAATCCAAAGATTATGAAATATCAAACGGTGATATTTTTTATGAGGATTTTGATGATACGTTAGTGCAGAATCCCAAGAAATCTGAAATCCCTGATATGATTGGTTTGTTGTTCCAGGTAATATCTTTGGATGAGGACAATGTGACACTTCTCATCAATCAGGAAGAATGTACGATAATGTACGGAGAAGAATTTGTTGTCTGTTCCTTGCTTGAAGTTCAAGATGGTGCCTCAACCAGTTATCGAGTGCAAATAACGCCATGATCTAACCACCATTTTAGACGAAAACCTTTTCTTTTGAATATAAAAAGCAGGTATTACAATGAAATACTCATTGCATTACCTGCTAAGGATCATTCCGCTGCCTCTAACATATTTTCAATAAATATTCCATATCCTCTGGTGGAGTCTTGAACAAATACATGGGTTACGGTCCCAATGAGTTTTCCGTTCTGAATAATAGGGCTTCCGCTCATGCCCTGGACAATGCCGCCGGTAAGTTCCAGAAGTTCCGGGTCAGTGACCTGGATGACCAGGCTTTTATTCGTATGATTGCTGGAATAATCTACTTTCAGAATCTCTATCTCATAATCTTTTATCTCACCTGACACGCCGATCCTTAAGTATGCCAATCCTTTCGTCACATCCTGACGGTATCCGATTTCCACAGGCTCCTGAGTCACATTCTTCACAAACCGGTCATTGACAGTACCAAAGATTCCGGACTCTGTGTTGACCCTGACTTCTCCCAAAAGGGAACCGGGACCATAATAAATCACACCGGACATCACCCCCGGATTGCCAATCGTCCCTTTTTCAATACCGATGATTTCCGTATCATAAAGATTTCCCTGGGAAATTTCCACCACTTCTCCCGTATCACTGTCGCTGATGCCATGCCCCAACGCTCCAAAATTGCCGTTCAAATCAAGATAAGTCATAGTTCCAATTCCCTGGGTGTCGCTGCGGACTGCAGAAGCCCTGCTGCCGGTTCTACACTCATGCCTTCCTGATTAATCAGTTCTCCGGTTCCTATGACCATAACGCCATCGGATTTTAGATAAATTCCCACCGGAGCCCCACAGGGAATGGCGTAACGGGTGTCTACCACATCAACCTGAATTTCCTTCAGACGGATAAATCCAAACAAATCCAGTCCCAGCTGGTAACTTCCTTCCGTTTTTCTGCATAGGCTAAACGCCTGATTCCTTATAATCGTAATCTGGTCTGACGGGATATTGGGTTACTATTCACAGCTGATTAATATCTGATTTTTAAAGAAGTCCCGTTGGGGCTTCTTTTTTATCGTCATATTGCACTATATATAGTGGATATATTTGCAAGTATTTATAACCACTATCATTTGACGTTTTATGGTGGTTGTGATATAATGAATATAACCACTATCGAAAGGAGAAGCACTATGCCGACCATCGTTCAACACTACGACAAGAAAACTGGAAAGACCCGTGTTTATGAGTCTACTCCTCACTATGATCCTGTTACCAAACAATCGAGACCCAACCTTGCCAAATCCACTGCTCAACAAGCTGATATCTTGAAAGAGCAACTCGACTTCGCAAAGTCTGAAGCTGAATCAGCAAAGAAAGAGGCTCTCTTTGCAAAGATCACTTCCATTGTTGCTATTCTGGTAAGTATTGCAGCCGTTATTGTGCCAGTACTACTCGGATGATTATTAATGCAACCGCACAAATGACTATAGCTGCCACTGACAAAACACTCGCCTGGCGGCTATATTCCCGTGCATTGCGAACATCCTCCACAATTTTCCGCATAGTATCCTGCTCTGTCGGATTCATGCCCCTCGCCTCCTCTCTATATCAGATTTACGGTTTCAATCTTGTCTTCCGCATCTCCCCAGTGATATACTTTCTGTACAGGCGTTGCAGCGCCAAGTACAAAAGAAAGGAGCTTCCTGTATAATTCAAATGTAGGGGCCGCCAAGAAAGAAGGTTGAGAAAAAAATACCTCAGTGTAAAATAAGGTTACTGACTTTGCAGGGTTAGTAAAAATCTTATTAAACAAAGAGGTATCGAAATGAATTATAACACGCAGAACGCAAAAATTGCATCCATAACTGAAAAAACTTTGATTGTAGGAATCGATGTCGGCAGTGAAACTCATTATGCCAGAGCATTCGACTGGCGGAATTATGAGTATACGAAGAAACCGCTGGAGTTTAGCAATACAGAGGCTGGTTTCCTGACATTTAAAGCATGGATGGAGGATCTTGCAGAAAAGCATGGAAAAAACGTTGTGATTCCCGGAATGGGGCCAACAGGACACTATTGGTTTGCATTGGGAAAGTTCCTGCAGGACAACGGAATGAAGCCTGTGCATGTAAATCCGCACCATGTTAAAAAGTCAAAAGAACTGGATGATAACAGTCCAAGCAAGAATGACCGAAAAGATCCCAAAACAATCGCAGCGTTGGTAAATGAAGGAAGATTTTCTTATCCTTATATACCAACCGGTATTTACGCAGAGATCAGAAGCCTGTCGAACCTGCGCTTCCAGACGCAGGAAGAACTTACCCGAATAAAAAATCGGATTGCCAGATGGTTTTCTATCTATTTCCCTGAGTATAAAGACGTTTACGGGGATGTAAAGGTAGTAAGTGGCCGAAAAGTGCTGCAGATAGCACCGCTTCCAGAAGATATAAAAAAACTTGGAGCAGAAGGTGTAAACCAGATTTGGAGAGACGCAAAGCTGAGAGGCGCAGGAATGAAAAGGGCAAAGACCCTGGTATCAGCAGCCGAGCATAGCGTTGGAAGCAAAGAGGCACCGGAAGCAGCAAGAATAGAACTGAGACATCTTCTGAATGACCTGGATGTATATGCGACAAGATTAGATGAACTGCTTCATAGAATTGAAGCGATACTTGGGGAAATTCCATATGTTGATAAGCTGATGGAAATCAAAGGAATCGGTCTGATCACAGTCAGTGGATTTCTTGCAGAAGTTGGAGATATCAAGCGTTTTGATAATCCCAAACAGCTGCAGAAGTTAGCTGGATATGCAATTGTGACAGACCAATCAGGGAAGCACAATGGAGAAAGCCGGATCAGCTATCGTGGCCGGAAACGGTTAAGATATCTTCCGGAGACATCGATTGATCAATAACTTCACTTAAATGATTTCGAATTGTGTCGACCATAATCTCTGTCGATACCTTTTTAGGCTCCAGGTAACTCCGAATTGCCTGGAGCTCTTTTCTTATGGCAACAAGCTCAAAATAAATCTTTTTCAGCACTCTCTTCGCCTCCCCTTTATCTACTTTTTGTAGAATAACAGGGTAAAAAAATATAGTCCTGCGGAATTCCATATAAACGAGACATCATTTCTACCTCTGGAATACCCAGAATCACTTTACCTTTTTCCCAGTTAACTACAGTAGTTTTGCTTACTTTCATTGCTCTTGCTGTATCTTCCTGAGTCATATTGGCATTTACTCTGGCCGCCGCAAGGCTAATCTGAAATTCGGCCAATCCTATCACCTCCTCGATCTGTAATTTATTTTACTCTACTTTTTGTAAACTGTCAATACTTTTTGTAGAATTATTTTAATTTCAGTATTGTTATTTTTCTACTTTCTGTTATCCTATAGACATAGGAGGTAAGAATTAATGCCCGAAGAAATTTATAAGAAAATCTTTTCTAAAAATTTAAATCACTATATGGAAATAAATCAAAAATCGCAGACCGATATAATTAATGACCTTGGTTTCAATAAATCCGCTGTTTCAACCTGGTGCAATGGAACACGGTTACCAAGAATGGATAAGGTCGAAGCACTTGCTAAATACTTTGGAATAAATCGCTCAGATCTTATAGAAGAAAAAGACAATGCAGAAACCTCTGACGAGCCTTACTACTTAAACGATGAGACCCGCCAGATTGCACAGGAAGCATTTGAGAATCCAGAGCTGCGCACCCTCTTCCACGTTGCCAGAGACATCCCTCCAGAACGTCTGAAAGCACACATCGAATTTATGAAGAGCCTGAAAGCTCAGGAAAAGGGCGATCCGGACGAACCGTGCTAAGCAAAGGAGAACTATATGAATAACCCACTGCTGACAGAAGCCATCGGGGTATACTTTCTTGATATGGATACCGCTGTGGAAGAAGAAGTGCATCTAAACGAAGACGGCAGCTTTACCATTATCATAAACGCCCGGATCAGCCAGGCCAGGCAGATGATTGCATATCAGCACGCTCTGGAGCACATCATGCGGGATGATTTCAGCAAAGCCGATGCAGATGAAATTGAAAGGGCTATGTAACCCAGCACTGATTGTCATAGAAAAGTTTTAAAGAGCAATACTATTGCAGAAAGGAAGTGTTTTTATGCCATTATTAAAAGACTACTACACCGCAGAAGACTATTGGAATCTGCCAGAGGGTGAACGTGCGGAGCTGATCGATGGAAAATTCTACGACATGGCACCGCCAAGCCGGATTCATCAAAAACTCGTATCGGGCTTGCACTTCATTATTCGAAAATATATTTCAGATCACCACGGTTCCTGTGAAGTCTATCCTGCTCCATTTGCTGTTAACCTCGATGCTGACGATAAAGATTGGGTGGAACCGGATGTTTCTGTAATCTGTGATCCAAACAAGCTGACTGATCGCGGATGTTCTGGAGCTCCGGATCTGGTTTTCGAAATTGTATCCCCGTCCAGCCGAAGAATGGATTATAACCGAAAAAATACACTCTATTCCGACGCAGGGGTCCGCGAATATTGGATTGTCATCCGGCAAAAGAGCGCGTCACCGTTTACCACTTCGAAGACGATGCAGCTCCAGTGATTTATTCCTTTACGCAGGATATTCCGGTCGGGATTTATCCGGGACTGACAATCAAAATCAACGATTTACTGTAACCGTATGGAATTCTAGACAACTTAAAAATGCAAAAACCGCCCGGTATTGGCATACCGAACGGCTTTACATAGATTTCTCTTACCGGATTGCTCCGGCTTGATATATCAGCTTGAACACCTGAATTATATCATTCTCAGAGCGCTCTGGCAAGGGGTGTTATTTTTGTACCTATTTCTACCGTTGCGACATCGCAACGACCACACGAGAGGAGAATGATATATGGCAAAGGCCAAAAAACTGAAATCCGGTTCCTATCGCTGTCTGGTCTATGATTACACAGATGGAACAGGAAAACGGCACTATGAATCGTTTACGGCCGACACACGCCGCGAAGCGGAACGTCTGGCCGCAGAATATGCGGCAACCAAAGAAATAAAGAAACGTCCTGATAACATGACAGTATACGAAGCACTGGACAAATACATCCAGGTAAAAGAGGGCGTGTTGTCTCCCACTACGGTCCGTACATACAAAAGCGCAAGACGGACACACTTTGACGATATCGGCAACCTGTCTATTCGGGATATTACAAACACCACCATACAAGCATGGGTCAGTGATCTCACCAAACGGCTGAGCCCGAAGACGATTGCAAACACCTACGGTTTTCTGGCGGCCACGCTGGATATGTTTCTTCCAGACCTGCGTCTGAAGATCGTTCTGCCGCAGAAAAAGGACACGCACTTCTACACTCCGTCCGATGCCGACATCAAAACCCTGCTGATGCAGATCTCCGGCACTGAGCTGGAGATTGCCGTGTTACTGGCTGCGTTTGGAACACTCCGACGTGGGGAAATCTGTGCGCTGACAGATCAGGACATCCGCGGGGACTATATTACAGTCAATAAAGCCTATGTGCGGGACGAGCATAACGAATGGGTCTTAAAAGAGCCCAAAACCTTTTCCAGCAACCGCACCATAGAGCTGCCGCACTTTGTCATCGAAAAAATGTCCGGTATCTCCGGGCAAATCATCAAAGTACATCCGGATGCACTCTCTGAGCGTTTCCGGCGCGCGATCCGATCATCCGGACTGCAGAAGTTCCGTTTTCATGATCTCCGACACTACTCTGCCAGCATCCTGCATGCCATTGGTGTGCCGGATCAGTACATCATGCAGCGCGGCGGCTGGGCTTCCGACCATGTTATGAAAGCTGTTTACCGGAATACGATCGATGAAGAAACTACAAAACAAAATGCGAAAATCATCAGCCATTTTGAGGGCATGCAACACGAAATGCAACACGAAAATTGAGAAGCCGCATAAACACTAGGTTTTTAGGCAATAATGCGTAGGTTCGATTCCTATCAGACGCATTTTTCTTTTACCAAAAAATCCCTGTGGCACATCATTCCATGTGCCACAGGGATTTTTTTAATACTTAATCCATCATTCCATTTTCATCAAAATACATCGGGGTCGGACCGCTTACATAGCTGATTCCGTCCATATCCTTAATGGAGTCATAAAGAGCCTCCGATACCTGGATTTCATCCAGACACAAGGTATTCTTGATGTGTACCACTCTTGCCTTCTTGTAATCCAGGTTGTGACAGCAGCGGATGCACATCAGCACTGCCTCTTTATCGGTATTGACATACAGCGGGATCGGACATGCATCCATGATTCCGGTAGTCAGCACGTTGGTCCAGGTCACTTCCCAGTCTACATCATTTAAGCAGCGTCTGGTCGTTACATCTGCAGAACCAAGACCGCAGCCATTATGATGAGCTTCCGGCGTGATGCCGCGGATAAACAGCTTCTTTAAATTCAGGGTCGCACCGAACGTATGCGTAATATTACGTCCGGTCACATTCGGATCATGACCGTTTCCGCTGATATTCTTTCCAATCTCATCAATGATCAAAACGTCAATATCATTGAATTTGAATTTTGCCATACGCTCTTTTGCAACAACCAGAAGACGTGCATCGGTCTCCATGAAATTGTCCTTGCCGCAGACTTCCATTGCACAGATATCATCGTATGCGTTCTGCACTACGCCAACGCCGAAAGCAAACGGACATTTTTCCAGGAACTGCTCTGCCACCTGCGGGATCAGTTCCGTAAAACGATGGAATCCAAAGCTGTGGAACATGCTTGCGCCTTTATGCTTTGCAATACCGATTGCTATCATCTTCGCAAGACCGCTCTCGTGAGGGCCTCGGAAATCGGTATGCGGCTTAACCTTATTAAAGATTACGATTCCGTCGGATTCGTAAGCATATTTATCGCAGTAAAGCGGAATGCCGTTCAGTTCACCATACTGCACCACCTCCATGGATGACAGGATCGGTACGCCCATGCTCTCCTCCGTGATATTATAACCGGCCAGCATCTCCAGCTGTCCCTCAGCACACGCGCCGCCGTGGCTTCCCATGGACGGAATGATAAACGGCTCTGCTCCCCAGCTCTTTAAGGTATCGCAGATGGTGCGCAGCATCACATCCAGATCCGGAATGCCGCGGCTTCCTGCTGTGATACAGATCCGTTTTCCTTTATAGCTTTCTTTGTTTTCTACTTTTTCAAGCTCTGCCAGCATATGTCCCTTAATATCTTCGATCTTGGTCGGATCATAGCTCTGGCGAATCGTTACCATATTCGGGATTGGAACATTCTCCATTCCCTGAATTGGTGTATGGACTTCTGGAAACTGAATAAACATTTAGTATCTCCTTTCACAAAACCGCTGTCATGTTTCTTTTTCGTACCCCTCTTTTATGCCATTCCGAATAAATAAAACAGCAGGATCATAAATACCAGTGTGATCAGTGGAATCAGGCAGGTAGTTACGAAGATCGGGAAGTAGGAATGACGGTGATCATTCTCAGTTACGTTCAGCACGGATACAACCAGGCCGTTGTGCGGAAGAGAATCCAGGCCTAAGCTTGCCAGCGCGCTGACACGGTGCAGTGCCTCAAGGTTTACGCCAAGCGGAACAAAGTAATCTTTAATGATCGGAAGCGCAATGCCAAGACCGCCGGAGCCGGAACCGCAGACACCTGCCAGTACAGTAACTGCCAATGCAGATGCGATCAGCGGGCTTCCTCCGATTTTCGTCACCGAACCGATCAGGGTATCGAAGGCCGGAGTTGCCTGAACCAGAGAGCCAAAACCAACAACTGCTGCCGTGTTAAACAGAGAACCTGTACCATCTTTTGTGCCATCGCCGAGATGTTTCCAGATTTCCTTCCACGGGATCTGTTTTGCATAGCAGATCAGACCGGCAATAAAACCAACAAACAATGCGAGCTCTGCGCTGAGCTTGAAACCATTTAAAGCAACAAGAAGGATGATCATCGGAAGCAGCGCAACCACAATGTTCGGAAGCTCTTTTCCTTCTTTCAGTTTCAGCATAGCCTCATCCTTCTCAGTCATCTCGAAGTGAAGGCCTTTTTTCTTGGTATAACCAACATACCAGATCATAAATCCAAAGACCAGAATTGCCTCAAAAACTGCTGCGATTATTCCCGGAACGAAAGCTGCAGTGGCCGGAGTGCCGAGGATCTGACCCGGCATCAGGTTCTGGATCTGCGGAGAACCCGGCATCATACCAGTAAAGGTACCTGCGCCTGCAAAGTATACTGCCGGAATCAGAGTACGAGAGATATCCCCCTTCTTAAACAGAGAAACCATCAGCGGGTACAGAGTAAACATACATACGAATACGGACACACCGCCATAAGTCAGAATCACACCTGCAAGCATAATAGACGGAACGATGAAGCGGTCACCCAGCTTATCGATCACGACCTTTGCTACTGCATCTGCCGCTCCGCTGATGTCAGTCAGCTTGCCGAACAGCGATCCCAGAACGAAAATAAAGAAAAACTTTCCGAAATAGTTTGCCAGTCCTGTTACATATGTCGTTGTAATCTGTTCTACCGGATTCATTCCGGCCGTAACCAGAAGAAAAATACCGGAAATCATTGCACCGAAAAAGATCGGAACCCCTTTGAAACATAGATAAATAAGTAATACCAGACTGAGTATAACCAGTAAGATCTGCATAATATCTCCTTCTCATTTTTCATTTTCTCAATGCTTCTGTTTTGATTACCTTCCCCTCAGAGATACGCTATCCGTATCGTGCCATGACTCACCCTCCTTTTCTTCTTTTTTCATTTGTTATTTTTTTCACATTTAGCGCCCGTGATTCCCAAGTTTACTAGTATACAAGTTTTGTAAAAAAAAAGATGCCGATAATCATCTCTTCCGGTCTCATTGTCGCATGTCATATATTACCAATTTTTTTTCATAATGTAAAGTATTTTTTTATTTTTTTCACATTTATTTATTTCAGTTTTTAAAATGGTATGTCCATTTGGTCTGTTCTCTGTTTTCATGTACGAATTTCATTTTGTTATTTTTTTGTCTTTCACATGCCAAACCACGTTTGCCGAAACTGCCGGCTGGATTTTTCAAAGCCACCATGCTACAATACCATCTGTCTTTAGAAAAAAATCAGGAGGACTTTCCCTATGTTAATCAGAACCGCCACCATAGAAGATCTTGATGCAATCACCGCCGTTGAGGCTGAATGCTTCCCACCCACTGAGGCTGCCACCCGCAGCGATTTTAAACAGCGCCTGGCCCATTACAGTAACCATTTTTGGCTCATGTTCGATGAAGATAAGCTCATTGCCTTTGTAGATGGCATGGTCACCGATATGGCTGACCTGACCGATGAAATGTATGAACATGCCGCTCTCCATAAGGAAGACGGTACCTGGCAGATGATCTTCGGCGTCAATACCATCCCGGAGTACCGCAGACATGGCTATGCCGGAGCCCTCATACAACGTGCCATCTCAGATGCCAGAGCTCAGGGCCGCAAAGGACTTGTGCTCACCTGCAAAGATAAACTGATCCATTATTACGCAAAATTCGGCTTCGTAAACGAAGGAGTGTCCGCCTCCGTACATGGCAATGTAACATGGTATCAGATGCGGCTAAGTTTCTGAGCGCAATATTGCAATTTAAATGTATGACAAA
>OGIO01001588.1_pt1 | contig 17740 bp, 17 predicted proteins | sample 1571841 | NCBI WGS metagenome assembly OGIO01 (sample SAMEA2582111, study PRJEB24529) | metagenome | biome: Human gut stool | place: China | collected 2011
TATATTGGAAAGAGTGTATCAAAAAACGATTTTTGAATACACTCTTTTGTTTTTATGGTATTCTAAATGGAATCTTACAAACAGACGTTGAATAATATTGTTGTAAATTAGTAACTTGTCCAAAGTGATTCATTTTTTGAATAAAAATCTATCCTCAAGGTTCAAGAAAAGGCGAAATGGCGCAAATGAATTGTGAGTCAGTCAGTTTTGGATTTTAAGCCATTTGGCGGAGAACTTCGAAAAGACGGATTTATGCCACCTCCGGACAGAGCAGCGTTACCAAAACATTACCACCTCCTTTGCAAGTGAGGGGTGGGAAAAGCGGTAACGAACAGCGCAATATCCGACCTGAACTTCGGGGATTACCTCCTGCAAAGGTACTTCGATGAAAGGAAACAGGCAAATAAATTGCGGACTGCTTCTTTACCATTGAACGACAATGTTTTGCGTAGCAACAAATAACCTGACAATAAATAGTTTTGTAAACCATAAAAGTCAGAGTTATGCGTAGTACGTTTAAGGTTCTGTTCTACCTCAAAAAGAACGCTCCCAAGAAGAATGGTTCCGTTCCCGTGATGTGTCGTATCACCATTGACGGCACCATTGCCCAGTTCAGTTGCAAATGCGACATCCATCCCGATTTGTGGGACATCAAGAGCAATCGCGCTTCTGGAAAAAGTACCGTTGCGTTGGAAACCAACCGTTTCTTGGACAAGATACGTGTCGGTATCAATGCCAAATACAAGGAGATAGCCGAGCGGGATAACTATGTCACTGCCGAGAAAGTAAAGAACGCTTTCTTGGGTTTGGAAATGCGGCATGAAACCTTGCTGAAAGTCTTCGCGCAGCACAATGAGGACTTCGCCAAACTGCTCAATGCCGGTTTGCGAAGCAAATCTACCTACGAAAAATACTGTACGGTCTACAAGCATTTGGAGGAGTTCATCAAGATGCGTTACCATGTCAGCGATATTGCTTTGAAAGAACTCACTCCGCCTTTCATTACGGACTTTGACATCTTCCTGCGCACCGAAAAGCAATGCTGTAACAATACGGTATGGATTTACATGATGCCCCTGCGCCGTATGATTGCCATTGCCCAGAACCACGGATGGATAGTCCGTGACCCTTTTGTCGATTACAGCATATCTGCCGAGAGTACCGATAGAGATTATCTGACGAAAGAAGAGATTCGCAGGCTGTTGGATTTGAGATTCCGCCGCAAGTCGATGGAGCTGGTTCGGGATTTATACATCTTTTGTTGCTTTACAGGTTTGTCCTTTACCGATATGAAGAACCTGACCAAGGATAATCTTCAAACCTCCTTTGATGGGAAACTCTGGATTATGACCAAGCGACAAAAGACAGGGGTGGAGTCCAACATCATGCTCTTAGATATTCCTAAGCAGATTATCGAGAAATACGATGGTATGGCGAATGATAATTTGCTTCTGCCCGTTCCGACGTATATAACCGCTTGCAAGAACATCAAGAAAATCATCGGACTCTGCGGTATCGAAAAAGAGATTACGTGGCATACCAGTCGCCATACCATGGCAACGGAAATCTGCCTGACCAACGGCGTTCCTATCGAAACCCTTTCCAAGATGCTCGGACACACGAATATCCGCACCACGCAGATTTACGCTAGTGCGCCCAGAATGGTCGCTTAATAAATACTTCTTTAGCAAGAAGTTAGGATTGGGTTCGATATAATCCTATCGTCAATCAGTTTATCCAAAGGGGAAACCCGATGGGGAGTGTAGCATACTGATTAAAGCTCCAAGTCCACTAATAGTCAAGTGGCGACTGAGGGGCAAGACGAAAAGGCATACATAAGGATGAAGCCTTGATTGGTTGAACGATAGTTCAGTGGTACCAAATCTTGCAACAACGGAAGACTATTATACATACGTTGTTTCATAGTACTCTGCCTATTTTGTGCGTTAGTGCAGAGCATAAAGAACCGACTATGACACAGCCGCAATAAGCGGACAAGAACGAAAGTCGCATCCGACAGTATGCCGTGCTAATAGTTATTAAGAGAACTAACTGGGGATTACCTAAGTCGGAACGCTGGAATAAACAGCTATAAAGAAAGCTTTTGAATATCCGATATGGTAACGGAACTTCCGTAGTAGTCCGAGCAAGGGAAAGCCTTGTACATGGCGAAGGGAAGTAGTCTGTAACTTTAATACGAACAACGGAAAACGTGAGAGACGTATGAGAAATCCAGAGCAAGTATTAAACATTTTAGCTGGACACAGCAACGAGCCTGAGTATAAATACGAAAGGCTCTACCGTATTCTATTCAATGAACAGATGTTCTTTGCCGCCTACCAACGTATGTATGCAAAGCCGGGAAACATGACACCCGGCACTGATGGCAAAACAGAGGATGAAATGAGCATTGATAGGATAAACAAACTCATAGAGAGTATAAAGGATGAGACTTATAGTCCCAATCCTGCAAAGAGAATTTACATTCCGAAAAAGAATGGGAAGATGCGTCCGTTAGGAATACCGTCTTTTGAAGACAAATTGGTTCAAGAGGCAGTAAGAATGGTGCTTGAAGCTATATATGAGGGACACTTTGAGTGGACATCGCACGGCTTCAGACCAAACAGAAGCTGCCACACAGCACTGAAAAGTCTACAAAATAATTTCAACGGTGCAAAATGGTTCATCGAGGGAGATATAAAAGGCTTCTTTGACAACATAGACCATGATGTGCTGATAGAAATAATGAAAGGTAGAATAGCAGATGACAGATTTCTTCGTCTGATACGGAAATTCCTCAATGCAGGGTACATGGAAGAGTGGCAATTCAACAAGACTTATTCAGGGACACCGCAAGGTGGTATCATAAGCCCTGTTTTGGCAAATATATACCTTGACAAGTTCGATAAGTACATGAATGAATATGCCAACAAATTCAATAAAGGGACAGTAAGAAGCCGCAACAAGGATATTTGCAAACTCAACAGCAGAGTACACTACCTAAAACGTAGGATAAATGAAGTAGAGGATGTAAACGTAAGAACAAGGATGGTAGAAGAACTGCACGAAAAGCAGAAGCGGATACTAACAATGCCAAGTGGCAACGATATGGACAGAAATTTTCGCAGACTGAGATATCTGCGCTACGCCGATGATTTTCTAATCGGGGTTATCGGAACGAAAAACGAATGTGAGACAATCAAAGCTGACATCACCAAGTTTATGCAGGAAAAGTTAAGGCTGGAGATGTCACAGGAAAAGACTTTGATTACAAATGCACAAGACAGCGCAAAATTTTTGGGTTACGAAATATATGTCCGTAAAGACTATGCCACAAAGAGAAACAGTAACGGAACAGTGCGCAGATACTTCAACGGGAACGTGATATTGCACGTTTCAAGAGAAGTAATCAAGAATAAACTGCTCAGCCTCGAAGCCATGAAAGTTGTCACCAAACGCGGCAAGGAAACATGGGTGTCAAAAGGCAGGACTTATATGATTGACAATGAAGCGCACGAGATTGTATCTCAGTTTAATACCGAAATACGAGGGTTCTACAACTATTACTCAATAGCAAACAATGCATCGGCTTTGGGACGCTCTTTCGGCTGTATTATGAAGTTCTCCATGTACAAAACTCTTGCTCAAAAGCTGAATATGTCAGTGAGAAAAGTCATTGAAACATACCGCAAGGACAATCTCTTTGCCGTGCCTTTTGTAAACAAGGGAGGAGAAACCAAGTACAGGGTATTCTACAATGAGGGTTACGCCCGTAAAACGGATTGTGAAACAGCCCCAAGTGACAATCTGCCGTATATGTTCAAAACACCATCGTTAAGTTTGATAGAAAGGCTTACAACAAAAACGTGCGAACTATGTGGCAAGCACGGAGAAGTGGTAATGCACCATGTCCGCACTCTCAAAGAGTTAAAAGGTAAAAATGACTGGGAACGCAAAATGCTCTATATGCACAGAAAGACTTTGGTCGTATGTGCGGAGTGTAACGCAAAAATCCAGAGCTGTGATAAGTAAAATGATGTTACAGATGGAGAGCCGTATACATGGAGACGTGTAAGTACGGTTCGGGGGCAGATAAACGAAAACCTACCGCTGTAAAGCGGAAAGGCGTTGTTTACCGAGCCTACAAATCACCCACGAAAAGGAGAGTCGGGACATGGCGGCACTCTCCGATAAACTGAGTAAGGTAGAACAGTTCAATGAGATCACGATATAATACGAGGAGGACAAACGATGAAAAGAGAAATCATAACCATTGGAGAGGGCGGAAAGGTACATATTCCGACAAGCCCTGTTTGGATGTCGGCTTGTGAAATAGCCGATTTGTTCGGCGTATTCTCCGGTAAGGTAAGCAACCACATCAAGTCTATCTTCAAAGAGGGCTTACTCAGGGAAGATGAGGTGATGCGAAGGTTAATGTTTAAGGACGGTGCTGTAGATTTATACAATCTTGAAATGATAACGATGCTATCGTTTCGATTTGCCTCTCCAGAAGCCAAGAGCTTCCGTAAATGGATAATCGGAAGAGTGACCGAAAAGAAGAGAACAAGTTCTCCACTACTTGTGTGTTATGGCAAAGGTGGATGGTACAACTGAATATGAGAACAGGCAGTAAGAAAAATGCTTCTTGCTGCCTGTTTTTCTGTCAAGGCTTCTCAAACCGAGGGCGATAATTCTCTTGCAACAGCTTTTCCACATCCTCTTCTCGGTAGAGTACCTTTCCGCCTAACTTGATAAAGGAAATCCTTCCCATGTTGCGATAGTCTTGCAACGTGCGTCGATTGATATGCAATAGACGGGACAACTCATCATCCGTCAGGTAGCGATGACCGTTAAGCAGAGGTCTGTTCTTTTTCCGCAGAGCATCTATGCCTTTTATCATGCGGTCACCAGCGTGGAAAAAGTACGCAATCTCTTTGTCGTTCTTTGTCTTTACGTCATTGTTCATATTTACGTTGGATTTAGTGGTTAGATTGTTTATTGGTTATAAAGCGGAGGATCGTTCGAGCAGTTTTCCGACATCCTCCGGTTTATAGAACATCTTATACCCTATTTGCGTGTAGGGCAACATTCGGTTGCTACGATAGGTTTGCAGGGTACGCAAACTGATGTTCAGGATTTGGCAGACATCCTGATTGTCCAGCCACCTGCCCATACGCTTCTCGTCACACTCCCGACACAGGGCATCGACTTTGGCTGTCAGAATGCGGAAATGCTCCATCATGGCTTCATACGTTTTCCTCTCTATTGCTATTACTTCCATAATTCTTGTCCGTTTTAATTTTCACTTCCACACAAATGTAGCTACGAAAAGAGACTCCTGCCCCTGATTATCCGTTATAGCGCACTTGTGGCTTCGATATGGATGCCTTTGTCGAAGAATATTTGAAACTGAGACGAAAAATCTTTATTCAGTACATATTTACCATACAATTCATCCTATTGTCCCTCCCGAACTTTGTGCCATAATCAAGTCAAATAGTTATGGATGTCATTACACTAGAAAGCAGAGCCTTTCAGGAACTGATAGGTAAGATAGAAAAGATTCTTCGGTATGTGGAGCAGGAGAAAAAGGCAAAGACGGAGTATGAAAACCGCCTTATCTCCAATGATGAGTTAGCCGAGATACTCGGTATCAGTAAACGTACCCTCCAGCGTATGCGCAGTGCAGACCGAATCGGCTACAAGATAATCTATGGGCATTGCTACTACGACCTACATGACATCGAGGAGGCGATACGCAACAGAAGTCTCTACTGTAATCCGAAGAACATGGAAGAACTACGGCATAACTTCAAACTTAAAAGTAGGAAGATAAAGGATGGAACTATTGGATAGAGAGACCTTTCTTGACTGGATGGAACGCATCATGAAGCGTTTCGATGAGTTGAAACAGACGACTCCCGACATTCCCCAACGTCCGATGATAGATGGAGAACCGTTGTTGGATAACCAAGAGGTATGTATGATGCTTCAAATCAGCAAGCGTACTCTGCAACGTTACCGTGCTTCCGGGACACTTCCTTTCCACATTATCTACCATAAAACTTGGTACTTGGAATCGGAAATTCTCTCTTTCATGAAAGCCCACTTTACCGAAAACCTAAAACGAAAAAGAACAAAGAAAAAACCTATGTGACTTTAGAGTGAGTAAATTGATTGTGCACAGTCGTTAAGCCCCCGTTTTGTCGTGATGACAAGGCGGGGGCTACTGTTTGAGGTATTAATTAGAGAGAAATCATTTTATAGTTTAGGTCTGACAATAAACACTTTTCTTGCCAGAGACGGCGGTAGTCCGTCCATTGCGGACTGTGTAGCAGAGATACTCTGCCCGTTGCTTTCTAATGGTCTGTCGGATTGAGCCACAGAAGTATCGACAGAGGGAGCAATGACGGACGGCTCAATCGAACATGAGCGTTCCATTTCCTTCGTCTCTCCTGCTTCATCTTGCATCATCTCCGTTCCCTCCTGTTGGCTTTCTCCCTCTTCAATCGGCTTTAGGGAAAGCTGTATTTTTCGGTCAAGTGCGGCAAGTTCCGTTTTGAGCTCTTTGAGCTGCTCTTCCTTCTTCCATGAACCGTTTACCACCTCCAGCAAAACAGGAATATCCTTGGCAATCTTCTCCGTGTCTGCCTGATATTTCTCAATCAAGCCGGGTATCTTCTCCAAGGCATTCAGGAAATTCATACAGGCTAGTTGTGGGTCTGTCGCAATCTTGCCGTTGTTGTAACTGTACTTCATTCCGCTTTCTCCCATCACGAAGAATTTGTTCTGTGAAAGGTCAAACAGATCTTTGGAAGAGGATTCTGTCTTGACCACGAGATTAAATCCGTAGAGGCTTCCAATACTAAAGTATTCCCCCTGAGTACGAGCTTTTTCATTGATTTCTGTCAGTTTAGTTGCAATGCATTTCGGGTCTTTACTCTCTACTCCTTTGAGTGTTATCGGGTTGAGTATGTTGCCCTCGTTATCTTTCTGCACTCGGCTTTGGTATAAATCCCAATCGCTTCTGAAACGACCAATCAGTTCCCTATTGCTATCCACTGCTCGCATAACCTCCTCCAAACGACTTCGGGAGGATGATTTACTGCGGATGAAGGCCTGTCGCTCACTCTCCAAACCGGCTGGAAAAGCCACGCGACTTTGACCCTTTTGGCCACGCAGGATTGTCCCCTTTGGTTACAATATGATTGACCCTTTTGGCCAAAATCGCATTGACCACTTAGTTTACCTATTGTCATAGATTTTTTTGTGTAGATTTGAGTACCCGAGTCCTGGTGTAACGGGGACGATAATAAAATCTATACAAATGGATAAACGAATCAAAAACATTTTAAGATGTTATGCGGTCGGCATGGGAATCAAGGAAACGGCGTCCACGTTTCATACTTCCCGTAATACTGTCCGCAAGTATGTCCGCTTGTTCCTTTCAAGCGGCAAGAGCATTGAACAGCTTCTTTCCCTACCCGATGGGCAGTTGGATGAACTGTTCGGCTGTACGGAGTTCCGGCATCGGGAACCTTCTTCCAGAAGGATCGAACTGGATGCCTTGCTTCCCGGATATGTATCCCGCCTGTCACGCAAAGGCATGAGTGTCCGAAAACTGTTCAAGGAATACCATGCCGAATATCCGGACGGTTTCCGGTTGTCTTCCTTCAAACGGGCTGTCCGTCAGTACAAGTTTCACATCAAGGTCGTCGGTCATGTCGAGCACTATGCCGCAGACCAGATGTATATTGACTTTGCCGGTGATAGGCTTGAAGTCGTTGATGAAATGACAGGTGAGACGAAAAAGGCCGAGGTGTTCGTCGCCATTCTTCCGTTCAGCCATTATACCTACTGCGAGGCCGTATGGTCCCAACGCAAGGAAGACCTGATAAAGGCATGCGAGAATGCCATGCAATATTTTGAAGGCGTTCCTGCGGCTATCGTCCCCGACAATTTGAAGGCGGCCGTTACACGCAGCGACCGCAACGAGCCTGCCATCAATGATGATTTCGCCGCTTTTGCCGAACATTACGGCTGTGCGGTCTATCCTGCCCGTGTACGCCACCCCAAGGACAAGGCCTTGGTTGAAAATGCCGTAAAGCTCCTTTACCGTTCCATTTACCTTGATATGGAGGGAATGACATTCTCCAGCCTGGAGGATCTCAATACCGCTATCCGTATCTCCCTGCTTGATTTCAATGAAAAGGTGATGGCCGGACGGGAGATGTCACGCAAGAAAATGTTCCTTCAGGGAGAGAAGGACTATCTTCGACCGCTTCCCGTGAAACGTTACGTGGTGAAAGAAAGGAAGCTAATGACTGTCGGGAATAACTCTTACGTCTCGTTGTTCAAACACCATTACAGCGTTCCAAAGGAGTATGTAGGCAGGCGCATGACGATTCTCTATGATGCCGACACGGTGGAAATCTACTGTGGCATGAGCCTTGTCTCCACCCATGACCGCTGTGACATTCCTTACGCTTATTCCTGGAAAAAGGAGCACAACCTGCCGGGACACTATGGTCCCTATGACAAGGACTTGGAGGAACTCTTCCGGCGTGCCTCGGAAATAGACAATATTGTATTGAACTATCTACGGGAAGTGGAGCGTGCCATGCAATATCCACCCAAAGCGTTCAGGTCATGCCGTGGCATCCTGACCCTGGAGAAAAAATACGGTCGTGACCGTCTGGTTGCGGCTTGTGCATGTGCGGACCAGAAGTTGCAATACGGATATCAGGCCTTGCGCGAGGTGCTTGAACTGGGAGAAGATGCGGATTTCCTTCCCGATGAGGACGGGAAAGTACAGCCCAACGTGACTTCCCCGGCTCCATTGACCCACAAAAATATACGTGGACGTGAATATTACAGAAAGGACAAACAATAAAACTCATATTTATGGAAGTAAACAATAAAACAGCTCCCGTAACGGGACAACAAGACCAGAATACCATATCACTGGATTTAATGAACCGCATGAAATTGCATGGTATGGCAGAGGCTTTCAGGGAAAGTCTTGCCGGTACCACTCCGCAATCCATGACTGCGGACACGTTCCTGTCCATGCTCCTTGCACGCGAATGGGACTATCGTGCACAGGCTGCCATTGCACGGCTTACCAAGAATGCGGCATTCCGCTACAAGGCCTATATTGAACAGATTGACTATGCCACGAACCGGGGGCTGGAGCGCAACCAGATGGAACGTCTCGCCACCCTTGATTTTGTGCATAAGGCACAGAACCTTTTCATTACCGGTTCTTCAGGAACGGGGAAAAGCTATCTGGCCTGTGCCCTCGGCCACGAAGCATGCAAAAGGGGATTCCGGACCTTCTATGCCAATGCCCCGAAACTGCTCGGTGCGCTGAAAGTCGCCAAAGTCAAAGGTACACTTGAAACGGAACTCAAGAAGATTGAGCGCTGCCAACTACTCATCCTTGACGACCTGTTCATCGTACCGCTTGACGCAAAGGAGCGTCCCATACTGCTTGAAATCATCGAGGACAGGCATGAACGGAAATCCATCATCATCACATCGCAGTACCCATCCTCCAATTGGTATGACATGGTAGGTGACCCGACAATAGCCGATGCAATCCTTGATCGTATCATACATACAGCTCATACCATAGAGCTATATGGTGAAAGTATGCGAAAGTTAAGGTCTAAGAAAAACGAGAAATTTTAAAAGGGTAAAATAAAATTGACCCCCAACACCAGGACTTTAAAGGGTCAATCATATTGTAGCCAAAGGTGGGCAAATCCTGCGTGGCCAAAAGGGTCAAAGTCGCGTGGCTTTTCCAGTGGCTTTAAAAGAAAAAAATCATTTCAAAATTTGGCGAATCCAATATTCTTTTATAATATTGCATTCAGAAATAGAGAATGAACGTTCTGTTTTAATTCTAAAGTAATGGCACGAACAAATAACAAAGAAATTATATTGAAGGAAGCTTTCAGGCTCTTTTTGTCTAAGGGATATGATGCAGTCAGCTTTGCAGATTTGGTCAAAGCAACGAATATTTCACGAGGAGGGATGTTTCATCACTTCAAAGGAAAAGAAGATATCTTCAATCAGGTGGCTGATCGTTTTGTATTTAATTTTTTTCGAGAAGGAGAGAGTTTCATTGAATCTCCTAAGTCTGCAACTCCTTTGAAAGATTTTTTAGCTCATTGTACCAAGATAATTGGTGAACGAATGCTCCATTTTTCAGAGACTCTGGGAGCTTCGGTTACAGCAGCCAGTTTTATGAGTTTTATTCTGTATCTCAAGGAGCATTATGCATCATGGCAAGAAAAGATACAGGAGTATGAAGAGCAGGAGGTTAAAACATGGAATGAAGTTATAGAATTGGCAAAAAAGAAAAGAGAGATTCGGGAGGACATTGATAATGGTCAAATTATTACGGTATTTCGGACTCTTTATTTAGGACTGTCCTACAAAGGAGCTCTAATTGACCGCCTCTCTATTGAAGAGTTACAGAGGTTATGGGAGTTTATCTACCAAGAGTATAAATTATAAAAACATTGTGCGATGGAAAAGAAGGTGTACATTAATCGGATTGCTTCTTATTTACCCAATAAGCCAATCTCCAACGATGAAATGGAAGATTATATAGGGATGATTGGGGGAAGCAAGGGAAGAAGAAAAGATTGTTGATAATAAGATCATCTGTGGACATTATGGAGATTATAGTATTTTCAAATTGCGAATTCAAGATTACTGCTGGAGAGTAATACTCAACAACAAGGTAATATTATGAAAAATATTCTTTTTGCTTTTGTATTTGTCTTGTTATTTCCTATTTCGATTTATGCTCAGTTGAAGGGGAAAATCATAGATCAAGAAACGTTTAATCCAGTCTCAAATGCTGAAATTTTTGTCTTAAAAAAGGATTCTACCATCATTGAATCCACAGTTTCCGATAGCTTGGGTTTCTTTCACCTTAGAGCCCAGAATCCCTATATTATCTCTATACGGCACTTGGGATATGAACCTTTTATTGCAAAGACAGCTCAGGTAAACTTTATTGATCCAATCAAAATAAAGCAAAAGAGTATAACTCTTTCTAATGTTATTGTTATCGGGCACACCCGCTACAAAGCTTTGGGGATAGAGACTATTGTAGTAACGGACTCTCTTCGGGATGGAGTCAATACCTCAGCAATGCTTTTGAATAAAATAAAAGGGATTCGTGTAGATGAGATCTCTGAAAAGATAAAAATTGGAAGGGAGGAAAATGTTCTGGTTGTTGTTAATGGAAAAGAAGTCCCTTATGAATATGCTATGAGTATTAACCCTAGTCGTGTAAGGAAGATTGAAATTATTCAGCGTCCAGATGGAAAATTTTCAGATTATCCAGTCGTTGTTAATTTGGAAATGATCGAGGGTTATATTGGCTGGGATGTTTCTCCTCGCTTGACAGCTATGTCTTCTGTTAGGTATGGATATACAAATAGAGAAAAAGTTTCTATAGATGGCACATGGTCTCTAAGCAGGTGGAACTTTTATGGCACATTGAATTTTGATACAAAAAAACTATTTGACGTTTCATCATTTAAAAAAATATATGGATCTGTATATAAAGAGACAACTATGCCAATCAAACTGACGTCTCCCAATCTACAAACATTGAGACACAATAGCCTTTTAAATCTTGGTATTGATTATCGTTTGGCTAAAAAACACACAATATCCCTACAAACTCTATTAGGAGTGGATGTGCAAAAAAGGCATGAAGCATATGTTGTCTCGGTAGAAGACTTTTTAGGCTCTTTTAAAAAAAAGCAGCAGTCTGACAATAAATACGCCTCCAAAGGCTATGCCATTAACCTGTCTTACAGAGGTATACCATTGGACAACTTGAAGCTAAATGCAGTTTTTTTATATAACTACTACGGTGTCAAAGAAGAAAAAAACTATAATCTGGAAAATATATATTCTTCAGAAAATAGATATTTTGGGAATAAAAACTATCTTTCTCAGAGTATTGACGCAGTATATAGAATCTCAAACAGATGGAGCATATCTTTGAGTAATACATTTGTTTGGCGTCGATATAACAGTCAAGAATATAACACCAAAGAGGTAGCGTACTACTCAGAAAACTTTAGAAATAAATTAAGTGCAGCACTCAAGTTCTCTTCGGGCGATAAGTTTGAGATCTGTGGAGGCGGAATGTTCCAATCAATTCATGATCATAATAATAGGAAAGAAAACAGACTATTTTCCGAATTTATTCCTTACATGAAGTTCTTTTGGCAGCCAATGCCTACGGTCAGTTTTGACTTCAACTATTTCAATATCATCGATTACCCTACCTTAGATCAATTGTCCCCTTTGAGCTGGAGTATTGATAAATATTTGACACATACAGGGAACCCAAATCTTAAGGCTCGCTCTATGCATTACGCCGAAGCACAACTTAGTTTGCGAGATGTACTCAAAGTTACTTATATGAATAAAAAATCAAAAAATGATATTTTACCCTACTACACAAAGACAAAACCTAACCATTTTACAGAAACATTTATAAATTGCAACTTTGAGCACTCTTACATCGGATTAGAAGGAAACTACACATTGTGGAAAGGGGTAGAGCTGTCTTTGTTACTAAACTATCAGTGGTATGCAAGGTATAAAGAATCTAAGAAAAAACATTATGGATACAGCTATACTATTGATTCTCAGCTCTCCTATACTATTCCAAATATTAAGGTACGCTTAATGACAAACTATTACCTCCGTTATGACTTATTCCCCTTGCTTCAGGGAAGAGAATATTTTCAAGAAGAATTATTCTCTGTCGGTGCGAATAAAATGTTCTTTCATGATAAAATGGCTGTAAGTTTGGTGGTTTCTCTTCCGACTAAGATAATCCCCAAAAACACATATAAAGAGATCGATATTCCTGACTTTAAATACCAATCTTATGGAGATGGACGTATTAATAGCTTTGCGCTTTCTTTAAATATTCGCCTTCTCCTTGGGAATAAAAAATCAAAAAGAAATACGCAAGGTATTCAAATTGAACAAGAGAAATAACTGATATAAATATCCCATGGAGTTATAATAATATTTGCAAGTAGAATATACTTTCCTAGTCTCGTATTGATTTTTCACCTAATCTACCTGTTAGTGATTCATTGATTAATACTAATATAGATGCATACAAATATATTCTTTAGGCAGAAAGATGCAATGGACTGTGGGCCTTCTTGTTTAGCAATGATAGTCAAATTCTATGGATTACAACCCAACATTGAAGTCATCCGCCATACTTGTGCGCTGAGTAGAGAGGGAGTATCGCTGTTAGGAATCAGTAAAGCTGCTGAGAGCATTGGCTTTAAAACAATTAGTGGGCGTTTATCTTTCAATACCTTAGTAACAGAAGCTCCTCTCCCTTGTATTGTTCATTGGAATCAGAATCACTTTATAGTTGTTCACAAAATAAAAAAAATAAAAAAAAGACAGTATGCTTTCTACGTTGCTGACCCGGCAAGAGGTATGGTAAGTTATAATAGGGAGGAATTTTGTGAACACTGGGTAAGCACCAAAACTAATGGAGAGGAGAAAGGGATTGTGTTACTTCTTGAACCTACTGAACAACTCTATTCTCAACAAAATCAAGATGTAATATCCATTAAAAGTCGAGTGGGGTTTCTCTGGAAGTACATTAAAACGTATAAAAATTTTTTCACACAATTGATATTGGGTTTACTCCTCGGCTCACTGTTGCAGCTCATATTTCCCTTTCTTACACAATCTATTGTAGATACGGGTATCGGAGGCAAGGATATAGGCTTCATATGGCTCATCCTATTGGCACAGTTGATGCTTCTTTTCAGCCGTACCGCTATTGACTTCGTCCGCTCTAAGATCCTGCTACACATCTCCACTCGCATCAATATCTCGCTTATTTCGGATTTCTTCATCAAGTTGATGAAGCTCCCGATGAAATTCTTTGACACCAAACTTCTGGGCGATCTCTTGCAGCGCATCGAAGACCATCGCCGTGTGGAACAATTCCTTACATCAAGTAGTCTGAGCTTATTATTTTCTTTCTTTACATTTTTGATATTTGGCATTGTCTTAGCAGTCTACAACCTTTATATCTTCGGAGTATTCCTTCTGGGAACCGTCCTCTATGCCGGTTGGATTGTCCTGTTTCTCAAAAAACGTCGTCAATTGGACTACAAGTATTTTGAGCAAGCAGGACGCAATCGTAATGTAACTTATCAGCTCATAGGTGGTATGCAGGAGATTAAACTGCAAGGGTGTGAACAACGTAAACGTTGGGAGTGGGAAGATGTGCAAGCTGATCTTTTCAAGGTCAATCTGCAAACCCTTAACCTGCAACAGATTCAACAGGTGGGGAGCATTACGATTAACGAAGTAAAAAATATTCTTATCACGGTTTTGGCAGCCACATCTGTTATACAAGGCAATATGACTCTCGGTATGATGTTGGCGGTGCAATATATTATCGGACAGCTCAATAGCCCCGTTGAGCAACTTATTCAATTCATTTATTCTTGGCAGGATGTGAGTATCAGTTTGGACCGTATGAATGAAATACATACCGAGACCAACGAGGAGAATACGGAACGGATGCGGAATGCCTATACCGAAGGGACGGAAGATGGGCATTCGATCGCCATCAAAGACCTCTCTTTCAAATATGACATATATAGCCCTAAAGATATTCTTTCGAACATCAATCTTTCCATTCCCAACGGCAAGGTTACAGCTATCGTTGGGGCTAGTGGAAGTGGAAAAACCACTCTCATAAAACTCCTATTGGGATTCTATGAACCATTGAATGGGAGTATTCATGTAGGTCACACAGATCTAAAAGAGTTTAATCTCGGCTGGTGGAGAAGTCAATGTGGAGCTGTGATGCAGGAGGGCTATCTTTTTTCCGATACTATTGCAAGGAACATCGCCATATCAGACGACGAACCCGACATCGAACGCATCCGTCATGCAGCTTGTGTAGCAAATATCGCAGACTACATTGAAGCTCTTCCTTTGGCCTATAATACCATGATAGGACAGGATGGACAAGGCATTAGTCAAGGGCAACGACAACGCATCCTGATAGCAAGAGTAGTCTATAAGAATCCGATGTTTGTCTTCTTGGACGAAGCTACGAACGCCCTTGATGCCAACAACGAACGAGCCATTACTGAAAATCTGTCAGGTTTCTATAAAGGGAAAACGGTGGTCGTGGTGGCGCACCGCCTTTCCACAGTTCGCAATGCCGACCAAATTGTAGTTTTGGATGAGGGGAAGATTGTAGAAGTAGGGACACACGAAGAACTTACTGCAAAGCGTGGCAAATACTTTGCCTTAGTGAAAAATCAATTGGAATTAGGAAATTAGTATGGAAGAAGAAAATAGACAAGAGCGTAGTTTTGAACTTCGTAGTGAGAAAGTTCGCAGTATAGTAGGACAAATTCCATCCTCACTGGTTCGCTATGGCATTACCGCCATTGGAGTTGTGTTGCTTTGCATTGTTGCTGTAGCCTACTTCCTCCCCTATAAGCAGGTCTATTCCGGGACAGCTGTCATACATGAGATAGGTAGTGAACATAAGGCGGATACCACAGAAATAAATGTGTTATTAAAATTTGGAGAGAAACGTCCCAATGTCCTCATAGAGGGAGCATCAATTGAGTTCCAATCGGCTGTTGAGGTTGCAAAAGGCAACATTCTATCTCTTTCCATGGCAAGAGACACTCTCGGTAGACAAGAGGCTCTTTGTCGTGTACCATTGCACCCTATGAAAAAGCTGGAACACCGAGAAGTCGATTTCCTATTGACCATTCACTCCGAGAACTTACTGACTCACTTTTTCTCAGGATTTTTAGGGAGGTAGCTTCTCTGACAACCTTCAACTCTGGGTAAATCTCAAATAAAATAATCATATGAAAAGACTAACCCAAACAGATCCTTTTAAGATTGTATCTTCTGAGAGTTCCTCCGCTTCAGAGATTCGTGAAGCTACTGATGAGTTGATTGAAATGATACTCGAACTGAGTAATTCGGCAACCGATGATACTACCCTGTTTCGCATTATGAACTATACTCGGTTCATACTTCAGACATTACAAAAAAAATCACTCTGTAAGTTCTTCTATCCAACTCTGCTTTTCAGAGCTAGATCAAGTGCTTTCCATTGAACTGGAGATTTTAGAGAAAGGCCTGAAGAAAACGAACTTTTCCGATGCCAACTTACAAAAAACTTCTTCAATTCACTGGACAGGAAAGGTTGTAGATTTAGTGGAGCTTCTCTATGCTTTTGATACCTGCAATTGTATCAATAATGGAGAGATCGGTGTAGAAGAATTGTCGGATAGGCTTTCCAAGGTGTTCGGAGTCGAAATCAAGAACTGTTACAATGTTTATATGAACATGAAGCACCGTAAAGACGAAAGTCGTACCTACTTTCTTGATGAATTGAAAGAGAAGTTGAACAGGCGGATGGTAGAAAGCGATATCAGGGGAGGAAAATATAAAAAGAGATGAAGAAAACGGGGAACTTTCCCACCATAGAAAGTTCCCCGTTTTTTACTTTATTACTATCAACGAAAGGGTCGGTCGTTTTCGTTTCAGGGGCTTAAAAAGGTAGGGCTTAGGACAAACAAGGTTTTACGGCGAGAATACTACCTGCAATGAAATGGAAGTGTGGAGATTGTCGCCTAAACGGCTTGCCGCCCCGACCTTTTTTGTACGTGAAAGCCCGGAACTACCTTTGCCGCTGACAACGAACAACCGATCCCGATGCGAATACATAGAATGGAACGTGGAGAGGAACACCGCAGAGGATAGAGCGAAAAAATGAAAGGCAGCCTTCACAAGTAAGACTGCCACAACAATCAGCAATAAGACGAAAAAATAGAATCAGCTGACTGAATAGAGAGCCGTCAGAAAAGAAAAACAGAGAAAGTTTCGTCTTTCTCCGTAGATAGTATTACCTTTGAAGTAGGTTATTCAAGGTACACAAAGCATTGTATATTATTGCAGAAGATAGGTCGCTAAATCATTACCTACTGCATTTCATGACTCATTCGACTGTTGATAGCCAATTACTTATACCTAAATGATAGATTTTTTGAAAAAAAGTGTATAAAAAATTTGGAACTGGGGTATTAATGATGCTATCTTTGCAGCCGCAATCAGGAACCGATGTATTGAACAAACGGAGGAGGTGAGAGGGTAGGATGTGTTGGCTTACAGGTTTTTATGTTGTGCAGAGTTCTTCAGGATATTGCCCTGGTCGGGTTCTGAAAAAAAACTTCAGAAATTTCTTTTGAAAAGTTTGGAAGTAATGAAAAAGTCCTTACCTTTGCAGCCGCTTTCTGAAACGAAGCGGACGTTCTGAAACATTTTGACTGATGTGTTTTTCATCTTTTGCGGATGAATCCTGCAGAAGCTTTCTTCTACGGCGGTTCCGAAAAAAAGTTTGAAAAAAAGTGCGGAAAGATTTGGAGGGAATGATTAAAAGTATTTATCTTTGCATCCGCTTTCGCCTCATGAGTGGGGCGGGTAAAAGAGAAGCAAAAGAGTTCTTAAAGATATTGAAAGGTTTGAAACAAACAGCAAGTGCGAGTCCGAGAATAAATTCGACGGATATAATGACTGAGCGAAAGAGATACTTTTAAAAAGTTTTTTTACTATGAAGAGTTTGATCCTGGCTCAGGATGAACGCTAGCGACAGGCTTAACACATGCAA
>OGIO01001608.1_pt1 | contig 17504 bp, 18 predicted proteins | sample 1571841 | NCBI WGS metagenome assembly OGIO01 (sample SAMEA2582111, study PRJEB24529) | metagenome | biome: Human gut stool | place: China | collected 2011
GTTATGATAGCAAAATATGATTCATTTTACTATTATTTTTAAGCTTTTTAAGCAATCTATTTATTTGAAATTTCTTTTTCTTGCTTTTCATTTTCACCTGTGTTACACTACACCTACATCAAATTTCGGGCACGATATTTTCATTATTTTCAATGCCCTCAGAAATCCCCAGCCAGGATTTCATTTCTGAATTTCATTTGCTTTTTTCAGCAAAGAATTCACTCAGATTTTTGATGAAGTTACTCGTTCACCGCAGCTTTCAGTGATACCTGGCACTGGCATAGCTACAGCTTCATCGGACAAATGATACGGTACTTCTGAATTTACACTCTTTTTGCATTGTCTTTTTATACTCAAAATGTTAAAATATATTCAGATAGTTTCCATGTCAGATTCGTCCAGAGAGGAGACCTATGGAAACAAACAACACGACAACTTCAAATGGGGTACAGAATTCTCACACAAAAGACAACGCTGCTAAGATTGTATTCGGAGACCCGGTGCTCTGCGCTCAATTCTTAAAAGGATATACGGACATTCCTCTTTTTAAGGAGATTAAGCCCGAGGATATTGAAAATGTTTCTTCACATTTTCTACCTTTATTTCAGGAATCCAGAGACTCAGATACTGTAAATAAAATCCGCATAGGTAATTCCGAAATCTATCTGATTGCACTCATTGAACATCAATCGGAAAATGATTTTGACATGTCCTTCCGGATACTCCGCTACATTGTATTTATCTGGACAGATTATGCTGCGCAACAGGAAAAGCTACATAAAGGCATCACAAAATCCAAAGCTTTTCTTTATCCACCAATCCTGCCTATCGTATATTATGAAGGAACCAGCACATGGTCTGCACCACTGAATTTTAAAAATCGTGTCTTTTTGAGTGATGTCTTCGGAGATTATATACCTAGTTTCAATTACCTGGTCGTTCCATTAAACAAATATTCCAAGCAGGATCTGATTGAAAAGAATGATGAGCTCTCTTTAATTTTTCTCATTAACCAGCTTCAGAGTTCTTCAGAATTTCATAACTTAAAAGATATACCGAAAGAATACACGGAGCATCTTACCGACAATACCCCAGATTATCTATTAAAAATTATTGGAAAAGTGATTGCTGTTCTTCTTCATAAACTAAATGTCCCAGATGAAGAAGTCTACGATATTACTGACCAGATCACAAGGAGGGAATTCAGTATGATGTTTGACAACTTTCAAGCTTATGATGTACAGGAAACCAGACGGGTCAGCCGCGAAGAAGGGCGACTTGAAGGCAAAATTGAAGGCAAGATAGAAGGCAAGATAGAAGGCAAAATACTGGTATACAGGAATTTATGCCGGGAAGGTTTTGATGAGAAAGAAGCCAGGAGACTTACGGAGTTGCCGGAAGATGTGAGTTTGGAACAGTAAAAGAAATCAACAAAAAAGTCCTACACCCCGCATAAACAACGGCTTGCAGGACTTTTTCTAATGAGGTCATGGTATTCTGCTCATTTGAATTTCCAGAAGAGTCTAACCTGTTTTTTTTGCCCGGGCTTTGGCATCGGTTACGCCATATGTTTTATAATATTCCGTTTAAATTAAAATGGGAAAAAAGGGTTCGAGTTGTCGGGGTCATTGTATATAGCACAATCACACTGCCAGGATTCCATGGAATCCTTAATACAGGAAGATAAAATTTCGTAATCTTCTTTTTCTATTTTTCCATGCTCTAACATACACTTATAAAATTTCTTAATACTGGCAGCATTTGTCTTTATATTGGCAGGTGTAGACCACATGCATTTCCGAATAAAGAAATTTCCGAGATATTCATCCAGCATAGAAATCCCTTCTTCCATAGGCAGAGCACCTGCACGAATTAAAAATTCGTTAAGGAAAAAATCAACATTTGAAAGATGACGATTGATTGTTTTTTCTTTTAATCCTGATTTGACGAGAGCTTCTTCAAAAAGCTGCAACAGACGATTGTTTGTTTTCTGAATAGTTTGACATGTTTTAGTATACTGTTCGTAATCCATAGGATATATTTCCTTTCGCATAATATTATGAAACTATTATACAGTATCTATACGTAACGGCAATATAAAAGTTGAAAGTTGACAAAAAAATAAGCCTGACAAAAGACTTTAAAGTACTTTTACATTTAGATAGCTGTCAAACTCCCGAGCTTTCTAAAAGAGGTAACTTTTAATTTGGATGTTTTGTAAGAAAAGAAACTTATAATGATGTTTTTGCAGATATCATAAATGGATTATTATTTGATGGAGTTCAGGAAATCAAACCGGAAGCTCTGGAAAATACAACCGTTCATGCACAGTACAAAGCAGAGGATGACAAGGTTCACGAACTGGAGCGTGATATTGCAAAATACTGGAAAGAGGAAAAGGTAGAACTTGCAATCTGTGGGATTGAGAACCAGAGCAAGGTGGAGAAGAACATGCCGTTTCGCATCGTTGGATATGATGGGGCGGCATACCGCAGTCAGTTACAGCAGGAAAGAAAAAAGATGCTGCCGGTAGTGACGATCGTGTTATATTTTGGGACGGACAGACATTGGAACAGCAGGAAAAAGATCAAAGAACTGATGGAAATCCCAAGATGTCTTGATACCTATGTGAATGATTATCAGATGCATGTCTTTGAGGTTGCGTGGCTGACGGAAGAGCAGATCAGTCACTTTCACAGTGACTTCAAAGTGGTGGCAAATTTTTTTGTACAGAAAAGAAAAAACAAAGATTATATACCGGATGATCCAACAGAGATCAGGCATGTGGATGAAGTGCTGAAGCTTTTGCGGGTCATGACGGGAGATAGGCGTTATGAGGAAATTTTCAGAAAAAAGAAGGAAGGAGTGCACAGTATGTGTGATGGAGCAGAGTGATTTATTACAATATTTAGATTTTTTCTTGAGTAATCAAGATGTTATAAAGTCTAAACCTGATCCTGAAATTTATATTAAAACAATTGAAAAACTTGGATTAACACCAAAAGAATGTGTTGTGTGTGAAGATAATAAAAATGGTATTACAGCTGCAAAAAAGGCAGGAGCACACGTTCTTGAAATCTCTACAGTGTATGATGTAAACTATGATAATATTAAGGAGTTTATTAATAAAATAGAAAAGGAGGAAAAGTGAAATGAAAGTTATTATTCCTATAGTTGGAAATGATACTTTGGAAAATAATACGGATTATATGATAAGTCTTTATGAAATTGAAAGAAAAACGATATTTCAGTATTGTTATGATTTCTTAAAATCAATTGATGATGCAGAATTTATTGTTGTACTTAGAAAACAAGATATAAAAAAATATCATTTTGATCAAATTGTCAAATTATTAATTCCGAATGTAAAAATTGTTGTGGCCGAAGGAGATACGAAAGGATCTGTATGTAGTTCTTTATTAGCAATAGATTATATTGAAGATAATGAACCATTAGTTATTTCTAGCAGTAATCAGTTATTTCTTGCAAATGCAAATGATGTGATTAATTATTTTATAGAAAAAGATTATGATGGGGGAATAGTAACATTTGAAGATATTCATCCTAAATTTTCTTTTGTAAAATTGGATGAAAAAGGTCTTGTTATTGAAGCTGCAGAGAAGAGGCCTATTAGTAAGCATGCAACAGCAGGTTTCTATTATTTTAAAAAAGGTTCTGATTTTATTGAAAGTGCAATAGGAATGATTTCTAAAGATGCAGCAGTCAATGGATTATTTTACCTTTGTCCTGTATATAATGAAATGATATTAAAACAAAAAAAAATTGGTGTATATCCAATTGACCGGAATGACTATTTTTTATTAAAGACAGAAAGTGGAATTGATGCATATAAACAATATCTTAAGAAAAAGAAAGGGAAAAATAATGATTAATATCGTGATTCCTATGGCAGGAAGAGGTAGTAGATTTGCTAATGCAGGTTATACAATGCCAAAACCTTTAATAGATGTGAAAGGTCATTATATGATTGAATGGGTTGTGAAAAACCTTACACCTAATTGTGAACATAGATTTATTTTTTTATGTCTTCAGGAACATATTATTAAATTTAATCTTTCTGAACGTTTAGAGAAAATTGCACCTGGGTGCGTAATAGTTCCAGTTAATCAGGTTACAGAAGGTGCAGCATGTACGGTTCTTCTTGCAGAAAAGTATATCAATAATGATGATCAATTGATGATTGCAAATTCAGATCAGTATGTTGATTGTGATATAAATGAGTATATTGAAGCTCAGAGGAATGAAGATGGATTAATTATGACGATGTTTGCTAAGGATGATAAATGGTCGTTTGTTGCTTTTGATGAAAACCAATATATAACGATGGTTAGAGAAAAGGAAGTTATTTCCAATGAAGCAACTGTCGGTATTTATAATTTTCAACATGGTAGTGATTATGTGAAATATGCTTATAAAATGATTGATATGGATTTGAGAGTTAAAGGAGAATTCTATGTGGCTCCAGTTTATAATATGTTGATTGCTGATGGAAAGAAAATCGTGTTTAAAAATATTGGAAGTGTTGGAAATGGAATGTATGGTTTGGGAGTACCAGAAGATTTAAATGCTTTTTTGAATAATCCAATTTCTGATAAATTCTAGTTATTGAAAGGATTCATACCATTTATGAAATTAAAGGAAATATTTAAAAAGCAAGGTGGCGTGAAGCTTCTAAAACAGTATTGGAAGGGTGGAGCATTATTTACAGGGATAGGTGAATTTCTTTTGTTGGGTAAAAGTAGAACGGCATTAGAGATTCTTAGATTATCGACATCGCTTAAAACAAAACAGAAACTTGAAAGAAAATTCAAATGGAAGTTAAATGAATTTGATAAAAATTATGTGGCTGCAGAACATAAAAGCTCTGATAAAATTTGGATTTGTTGGTTTCAAGGAATGGAGAATGCACCGGAAATAGTAAAAAAATGTTATAAATCGGTTGTAGAAAATAATCCAGATAAAGAAGTAATAGTTCTTACTACTGAAAACATCGAACAGTACATTTCTTTTCCAAATTATATTATTGAGAAATGGAAGAAAGGAATTATTACACATACACATATGACAGATTTGATGCGTTTGGAACTCTTGATAAATTATGGGGGCTTATGGTTGGATGCAACAGTATTATGTACTGGAAAAGCACCAACATATTTTTTTGATTCAGATCTATTCTTTTTTCAATGCTTAAAGCCTGGAAGAGATGGTCATGGTAATTTTATCAGTAGTTGGCTTCTAAATGCTAAGACTAATAATAGGGTTTTAATGGCTACAAGGGAGTTATGTTATGAATACTGGAAAAATAATGATTCAATGTGGGATTATTTTTTGTTTCATGATTTTATGTCGATTGTTTTGGAAAAGTATAAAGAAGACTGGAATAAAGTAATACCAAGAGATAATGCTACGCCACATATTTTATTGTTAAGATTGTTTGAAAAATATGATGAAAAAACATGGTGTGCACTTAAAGAGCAAACTCAGTTTCATAAATTGACGTATAAATTTAGTCATAATAATGTAAAGAAAAGCGATACATTTTATCAACGGATTTTAGAGGATATGGAATGATAAAAATAAGTGAGATAGTATTATATATAATGCTTGTGTTACCTATATCTACTTTATTTGTTAATCAAAATATTACAAACAAGGTGATATTTGGCATATCTATTATTGTTTTTTTCTTTATGACAATGAAAAGGTTAAAGAAAAAGGAACTTTTACCATTAGCAGTACTAACTATTGAATTTTTTGCATCTATGTATGTGACCGAATCATTAAGTTTATATAATTTTAATGATATTTTTTATCTGCCGTTATGGTTTTTTATGCTTTTGTAAGAAAAAAAGTATATAGATAATTTTGGAACTACTGTATTGAGACATCTAGATATTGTTAAACTATCAGTATATATATGGGAAGTGCTATTTCTCATATTAAGATTTGCTAATCCGTCTATGAATGAAGAATTTTCACATAGAACAGCATCTTCGGCATTCTTGATAATTGTAATGGTTTGGTATATAGCTAAAGTTACAAATAATAAAAAAATCAATATTAATTTGATTATTCCGTTAGCAGCAATCTTTTTATTAGAGGTTAGAACATATCTTATATTAGCATTACTTGTAGCCAATATGTCATATTATAGTTTGTTTAGAAGAAAAAGATATTATTATTTTACAATTGTGCCGATGATTACACTAACGGTATTATTTGTTTTGCAAACATCTATAGGATCAAGGTTTGTTAATATTACAGAAAGTTATTATGGTGGTGTATTAGCAACAATAACAAGTTCAAGAAGTGTATTTTGGGAAGCAGATATTAGAGCGTTTAAGGAATCAAATTTTTTTAATAAGTTTTTTGGACAAGGGTATAATTATATATATGATATAAATTATAAAGCGGTAAATACACATATATGGGGGCATAATGATATTATTCATATTCTTGTGACAAATGGTTTTGCGGGCATTTATGTGTATTTGTATGCTTTTAAAACATTTTTAAATTCTGTTAAGAGAAAAAAATGTGATATGCGATTATTTTACTTTGCTATTGTGACGTTTGTATTTTGTGCATTGCTTGATGGATTATATCATTATGTGTGTGCTTCATATGCAATACCTTTCTTGTTTGATGGGGTTATTAACAATATTAATAGAAAGGGGAGAATTGAAAATGAATAATAAAGATTTAGTTGATAGAGCGAATTATATATTTTTTGATTTTTTTGATACTATTGTTCATCGCAAGGTAGATGAACAATATCTTTTGGAGCAATGGGCAAATTCATTGAGTATACAATTGAACTATGCAGTACAGCCTGAAATGCTATATCGTGGAAGAAAAAAAGCAACAAAAATTGTTTTAAAAAAAAATAAAACGGAAGAGCCTGACTATTATTCGATTATAAAAGAATTATATGGACTATTTCATTGCAGTTTGTATAATGTAAAGTTTACAGATTTTTTTGAAATTTCAGAAAAAATAGAATTAGAACTTGAAAAAAGTATATTATTTTTAGATGAAGATTGCAAAAAAATAATAGAGTATGCTTTAAAAATAGACAAAAAAATATTCATTATATCTGATTTTTATCTGGGAAAAGTATATTTGGCTGATTTATTAGAATCTGTTGGTTTGAATAGTGAAGTGTTTACTGATATATATGTTTCTTGTGAATATGGAAAGAAAAAGAAAAGTGGTAATTTATATAAAATTATTATAAATGAAAGAGCACTAAATCCTCAGGAATGTTTAATGATTGGGGATAATGAAGAAGCAGATGGTTTGATGTCAAAATCTAATGGATTTACATTTATTCATCGACCGTATTATTGTAGAAAAAATATGGATGTTTTTCAGGAGTTGAACGGTATTAGAAAAAAATATAGTAGATATTCTTTTGCTAATTATGCATTTGGTTTCTATAGATTTATAGATTTATTGTATAAAGAATCAATAAAAAATGGTTATTCTGAATTGCTATTTCTTGCAAGAGAAGGTTATATCTTAAAAAAATTTTTTGATATTTATCAAAATGGTTTAGAAAAAAAAGTACAAACCAAGTATTTATATGTATCAAGATTTTCAACTTTTTTACCATCTTTAAAACCATTATGTGAAGAAAAATTTGAAGGTATTCTTGAACAATACGGAGATATAAGCTTAAAATCTTTTCTAAAAAATCTTCAATTTACAGATAAAGAAATTGAAAAAGTAGTAGATAATAATATAAATATAGACGAAATTATAAGGTCATTTGATAAATCATTAGCATTTGAAAAATTAAAAAAGAATGTTTGTTTTCAAAATATTTATAATACAAAAGTAAAAAATGCTCAAGATAGTTTCATAGAATATTTTAGGAGTGTTACAACAACAAGTCAATCTTCTATTGTTTTGGTTGATATTGGATGGAAAGGTACTATGCAGGATAATCTTTATAAAATATTCGGATGTGAGAAAAAGTTTATAGGACTTTATTTTGGCATATTTAATGAAACAGGAATGGAGTGTGCTTCTAATATAAAAAAAGGTTTGGTTTTTGATAAATATCCATATAAAAGTAAAAATTACGACGTTTGGGAATTTGAAACACATTTGATTGAACAGCTTATGGTTGCACCACATGGTTCAACGGTTGGATATGTTGATGAAGAAGGTGTTATCACTCCGAAATTAGAATGGACCGATGAAGATAAGAAGTTATATTATCTTGCCAGACCAATCCAAGAACAAATAATAAGATGCTTTGAAGAAATAAGTATATTATTGAATAATAGATGTATATCAGAAAAAGTACTGGAAAAAATTTTTACTAAAGAGCAGCTAAGAGCAGAATTGTTGTTGTCAGATGAAATGCTTTCATTTGAAAAAATTGCGTTATCTGAAAAGACTAATAATTTTGGATGGTTTGATAAAATTCCAACATCAGCATCCAAAAAAGAAAAAATAGTTCATTTATTGAAAGATTTAAAAAATATCAGTTCAGATAAAGAAACAAAAAGTACTTTAAAGTATTTGCACTATTTTGCTGTAAAAATGAATGCACGTGAAAATTATAATTGGAAAAAAATTATTTATCGGTTCTTTTACTTGATAGAAAAAAGTAGAGTGTGAGGTAAAAATATGCATTTATATGTTGTTACGCATAAAAAGTTTATCTGTCCTGAAATAGAAGGATATATTCCAATTCAGGTTGGAAAGTGTTTTACTAATATAGATTTAGGATTTTTGAGCGATGATACAAAAAATAATATTGCCTGTAAAAATAATACATATTGCGAATTAACAGCATTATATTGGATGTGGAAAAATGATGATTTAAAGCAGAATGAAATCATTGGTTTGTGTCATTATCGTAGATATTTTACAAATAATTTATTTTCAAAGTCACCAAAATATTATCTCAAACGACATCAAATTGAAAAAGAATTAAATCATTTTGATATTATTCTTCCTAAAAGAATATATCTTAAATCAACGGTTGGCGAAAAATATTCACTTACAGGTAGCGGATTTCAAAAAGATTTAGAAATTTTGGAGGGGATAATTAGTGAAAGATATCCAGAATATTTGGATAAATATATTGAAATCATGAATAGCAGAGAACAATATTTTTGGAATATGTTTTTATGTAAAAAGAAGATAATGGATGACTATTGCAAATGGTTATTTGAAATATTAGAAGAATTAGAACGCAGGGTAGACATAACAGCATATACGAGACAACAAGCAAGAATTTTTGGATTTATAGCAGAAAGGCTTTTAAATGTCTGGATAGGACAAAAAAAAATCAGAATAAAGGAACATTATGTTGTTAATAGTGAACAAAAAGTTTTCGATAGATTAAAATTTAGTATTGGTATACTGATTAAAAAAAGAAAAATTTAGAGGGGATTAAAGGAGAATATGAATTCAAAGAATAAATCAATAGGAATTAATGCAATTTGGAATGGCATTTTATCTTTGGCATCTATTCTATTTCCAATAATTACATTTCCATATATTACTCGAGTATTAGGGGTAGAAGTAAATGGGGCAATTTCTTTTGCAATGTCTGTGACCAATTATTTTTCACTATTTGCAACATTAGGGTTGTCTACATATGGTGTAAAAGCATGTGCACGAGTAAAAGATAATCGTCAGGAACTATCAAAAGTTACTCATGAATTACTGATTATTAGTATGATTTCTGCTTTTCTTACATTATCAGTTTTTTATCTTTCTATTGTTTTTATTCCGCAATTTAGGCAGTATCGATTCTTGATGCTTATATATAGCATAAATATTATTTTGAATGTGCTGGGAATGAATTGGATGTATCAAGGAATTGAGAAATTTAAGTATATTACAACTAGATCATTAATCTTTAAAGTCATATCTATTATATTAATGTTTCTGTTTGTCAAGAATAGTGAGGATGGTGCAGTGTATGCTGCTATCTCAGTGTTTGCAACAGGGGCGGGAAATATATTAAATATTATTTATTCACATAATTATATAGATTATTATAAATATACTAATTATGAAATTAGGAAACATATAAAACCGATACTGATTCTTTTTGCTACAACATTGGCTGTAAATGTGTATTCAAGTCTTGATACGGTTATGCTTGGACTTTTGCAAGGTGATTATGCAACGGGTATATATTCTGTTGCAGTTAAGATTAAAACAATCCTTATTACGCTCATATCTTCGTTTAGTGTCGTAATGATGTCGAGAATGTCATATGTTAGTAAAGATGGTGAGAAAAATATTTATTCTCTTTTAAAAAAATCTTATGAATTATTGGCATTTGTAACTCTTCCATTATGCGTGTTTTTTGTTATTTTGTCGAGAGAAAGTGTTTGTTTTATTTCAGGGGATGAATATGCAATGGCAAGCACACCAATGATAATTCTTATGCCAACGATTGTAATTTCATCCTTATCGCAAATTATAGGCAGTCAATATTCAGTATCAATTGGAAAAGAAAAAAATTTAATGATTGCGGTTATTTCGGGAGCTATTGCTAATGTGATTTTTAATGCTATTTTAATTCCAATATATTCATATGATGGTGCAGCAATTGGTACAATAATTGCTGAATCTACACAGTTTATAATTCAAATACTTTTAGCAAAAGAAATGGTATCAAAAGTTTTTAGTGTAAAACAATTTCTTAAAGCTTTTATGGGAGCATTAGTGGCAGCATTAGTAACATTATGTTTTAATAATGGGATATACATATCTGGCCTGTTTTTTAAATTGCTGTTTAGTGCGGTTGTATATTTTTTAGTTTATTTAGGCATAATGCATTTTATGCATTATGAATTAGTGGATGATTTTGAAAAAATGATTCTTGAGAAAATAAAAAGGAGATAGGATATGTATGATTATTTAGTAGTAGGAGCAGGGCTTTATGGTTCTGTTTTTGCTCGAGAAGCAACAAATAGAGGGTATAAAGTATTAGTTATTGAAAAAAGAACTAATGTTGGTGGGAATATTTATACGGAAAAAATAGAAGGAATTAATTTTCATAAATATGGTGCACATATTTTTCATACTAACAATAAAGTGGTATGGGATTATTTGAATCAGTTTTGTGATTTTAATAGATTTACAAATAGTCCTGTAGCTAATTACAAAGGTGAATTATATTCCCTTCCTTTTAGCATGTATACATTTAATAAAATGTGGGGAGTTATTACCCCTGAAGAGGCGGCTATAAAAATTGAAGAACAACGAAAAGAAATTATAGAAAAACCGAAAAATTTGGAAGAACAAGCTATTTCTTTAGTTGGTCGAGATATTTATGAAAGATTGATTAAAGGATATACAGAGAAACAATGGGGAAGAGAGTGTAGAGATTTACCTGCATTTATAATTAAGCGTCTTCCAGTTAGATTTACTTTTGATAACAATTATTTTAATGCATATTATCAAGGAATACCGATTGGAGGATATTCTAAAATGATAAACAATATGCTTGATGGCATTGAAATAAGGCTTGGGGAAAATTATTTAGCAAATAAAGAAAAATGGAATAGTTTAGCAAAAAAAATTGTTTATACAGGTTCCATTGATGCTTTTTTTGACTATAAATTAGGTACGCTTGAATATAGATCAATTAGATTTGAAAACCAAATATTAGACAAGCAGAATTTTCAAGGAAATGCAGTTGTTAACTATACTGATAGAGAAACTCCTTGGACTAGAATTATTGAACATAAATGGTTTGAGTTTGGTAAAGATGAGGAAGGAAATACTCTGCCAAAGACTATAATAAGTAAAGAATATTCAAGTGAATGGAAAATTGGTGACGAGCCGTATTATCCGGTCAATGATGAGAAAAATATAGGACTATATTTAAAGTATAAAGAATTAGCTGATAAAGAACAAAAGGTAATTTTTGGGGGAAGGTTGGGCGAATATAAGTATTATGATATGGATAAAACAGTAGAATCAGCCTTAGAAAAAAGTAGGGAGATTCTATGATTTTCTATTGAACAGTGTATACAGGTAATGAAAGGCGTGAGATTGTATGAAAGGTATTATTTTAGCCGGAGGTTCCGGCACGCGTTTGTATCCATTAACGAAAGTAACAAGCAAGCAGCTTTTACCGATTTTTGATAAACCAATGATTTATTATCCTATGTCGGTATTGATGAATGCGGGAATACGTGATATTCTCATCATTTCTACACCGCAGGATACCTCAAGATTTGAAAGCCTTCTTGGTGATGGTCATCAGTTTGGTGTAAATTTGGCTTATGCTGTGCAGCCGTCTCCGGATGGACTTGCTCAAGCATTTATCATTGGAGAGGATTTTATTGGTGATGATTGTGTTGCCATGGTACTTGGTGACAATATTTTTACAGGACATGGTTTAAATAAGCGTTTGAAAGCAGCAGTGGAAAATGCACAGAATGGCAAGGGAGCCACGGTATTCGGTTACTATGTAGATGATCCGGAGCGTTTTGGTATTGTTGAGTTTGACAAAAACGGCAAAGCGATTTCTATCGAAGAAAAACCGGAGCATCCAAAGAGCAATTACTGTGTGACAGGTCTTTATTTCTATGACAATCGAGTTGTTGAATTCGCAAAAAATCTGAAACCGTCTGATCGTGGAGAACTGGAAATCACAGATCTGAACCGTATCTATTTGGAAGATGGTTCTCTGAATGTAGAGCTGCTTGGACAGGGATTTACCTGGCTGGATACCGGTACACACGAGAGTCTTGTGGATGCTACAAATTTTGTGAAGACAGTGGAACAGCATCAGCATCGCAAAATTGCCTGTCTGGAAGAAATCGCATATCTGAATGGATGGATCAGCAAAGAAGAGCTGATGGAAGTCTATGAGGTCATGAAAAAGAATCAGTATGGGCAGTATCTGAAGGATGTTATGGATGGGAAATATCAGGAGCACTTGTTTTAAATAAAAAATCGTACATATTAGAAGGTAATTATAGTTAAATCTTTGAATGTTTGGAACAAAATATAACATTAGAATAATAAATATTTTCCTGAAAACATAGTTAGTGATTGTTTTTCATTTAAAATGTGCTATACTTATAGAATATCTGAAATAATTAAAAGGAAAAAGAAAATTATTGCACAAAACATATATTTTAATGTCCTTTTTCATGTTAAAATAAAGAAAAAGGGGTGTTTATTATGTTAAGGCGATACGAGTTGAACGATGATGAATGGAACCGCATTGTGAATCTACTTCCCCCGGAAAATACAGGCAAGCGGGGACGTCCACGAAAGTGTAATCGCACAATCTTAAATGGAATGGTTTGGATTGCACGCAGCGGTGCACCTTGGCGTGACCTTCTGGAACGTTACGGACCATGGGAAACCGTTTACAGTCGCTTTCGTAAATGGATTGAAGACGGTATATTGGATAATATTTTCCGGATTTTAAGTTTGGATGCAGAATTTGAAGAGCTTTCTATGGATGCATCCATCGTCCAGGCACATCAGCATAGTGCCGGAGCTAAAAAAGGGGGCCTTCCCCCGAAATCGGCCGGAGCTGAGGCGGACCAAGTACCAAAATCCATGCCATCGTAGAAGCGTACGGGAACCCAGTCCGTATTATGATTAGCGAAGGCCAGAAAAATGATATTCCATATGCAATTCCTCTTTTAAAATAAATCGACATTAATGGAAGTAAGATTTTGGCAGATCGAGGCTATAACAGTAACAAAGTATTAAAATACATCCATGCAAATGGTGCAAAAGCGACGATTCCATCAAAAAGGAATGCAAAAATACAATGTTCTTGTGACTGGTGGCTTTATAAAGAGCGGCATCTTGTAGAAAAGCTGTTCTTGAAATTAAAAACGTATCGAAGGATAGCGACCCGTTATGATAAACTTGCATGTACCTATCTGGGATTTTTATGCCTTGCTTCCATATTGATTTGGTTAAAATAAACAATTTCTGATTTTTTTCAAACACGCTCTAGTAAATATATTTTGAATATATTATATAACTTCAATACATTAATTTCAACCAATAATAGAAAGAACCGTTCTACCGTTTACGTTAAACCGGAACCTGTGTATGAATCCTTTATCCGATGTCATGGGTGGCTGGGGCATCTGGGAGACTGTGAATGGCGAACAGAAGCTGACCACCGAGTGCATCGAGAACGTAATCATGATGATGCCTTTTTCAGCGGTAGTGATGTGGGCATTCGGAGAAAAGATTGGAAACGGCTGGAAGAAGATACTGTGGCAAAGCGGTAAGCTAGCATTTATCTTTTCTGTAAGTATTGAGATGCTACAATTATTGCTTCGTTTGGGAACGTTCCAGCTATCAGACATCTTCTATAACACAGTCGGCGGAGTACTAGGCGGATTGATGTATTGTGCGGTGATGAAGGCAAGAAAACGTCTGTAAAACTGGATGAAATTGTGATATACTGGGAGCTGTAGATCCCTACGCTGCTCGTAATAATATCACACACCTCTCCGTGGTGAGCAGCAGGCAACGGTCTGAAAATCAGGAATTCGATGATCGGCTGAGATGTGATGAAAATGAAAGGCGAGATTAAATATGGAATGGGCTAATTTAATAGTGCCATCGGTGATTTCAATTATCGGATTTGTCGTTACATATTTATCTATGTGTAAACAGTTTAAGGATTCGATTAAACAACAACTTACAGAAGAACAGAGAAAAGTTTATCTTGATACATATGTAGATGTAGAGAAAATTGTAACTACGAATGAAATTATATTTGAACCCCATTATTATGATGAGTTGGTGTCACATAAAGCTATAATAAAATTGGCTGCTTCAAATGCCGTAATCGGTGCCTATAGTGACTATATGAGATTTGTTTTTGATGTAGCATGTCCGGCATGGAAATGGATTTCAGAGAATCATCCAGAAAGCTGTAAAGATAATTTTGAGTATGTGTATGATGAAGATGGCAATGAACATGAGATAGCCCATATCACAGAAGATATGCTGAAATCTTTTGATGCGGAGTATGAAAAGTATAAAAAGGAACATATTCCAGAGGCAAAAGAAATTACATCGAAAGTAGATTCACTTTTGAATGTTATGAGAGCGGATTTGGGGAATGAAGCGTATATTAGAAAATAGTAATATTGCCAGCACTCCAACACAGTGCTATACTTAAACAACTATAAAAGGAAAGAGGTTATCACCTATGCCCAGAACGAAAGGCAGCAAAAACCGTCCTAAAACCAATATCACCAAAGACTACGCAACCCAGATTGCAGAAAAGCAAGAGACTATTGCGTCTCTGAATGCTGAGATCGCATCCATTACCGCAAACATTGACACTTTGAAGGCTGACCTGAAAGAGAAGAAGACTGCTCTGAAGAAGGCCGAAAAAGAAGTGGCATCCCTGGAAGCGAAGAAGGCAAAGGAAGATGCTAAGGCCGCAGAGGAAGCAAAGAAAGCAGAGGCGGAATCCGTCCTGAAGAAATTGCTTGCCGGTGGCATGAGTGCCGATGAGATCCTCGCTAAGCTGAAATAACCAAGAAAACCGAGAAAAAAATAAATGCCGTGTGGACAAACTGAACTCCAGGAGTACACTCGGTATTTTTTGAAGGCTGATATATAGTTTGTGACGAAAATAAAAATTGAATAGAAAGTAAGTGCAAAATAATTCGACGGATTGTGTTGCCCTAAAAAATATCCCATAATAATCAATAGAGAATGCAAGCATTTTACTTCATCTTTTCTTGCTAGAAATGATAGATGCGAGCATTTTACTCTATTAAAGTTATGGAGGTGTGCTCATGAGAAGCAAAAGAATACCTGCCGAAGAACAATACCGTCTCATCATGGAATGCCGTCAAAGTGGATTGACAGATCATCAATGGTGTGTGGAACATGATATCAAGCCAGGAACTTTTTACAACTGGGTAAAAAGACTGCGTCAGAAAGGTTGTGTGGATTTGCCGGCGTCAACTGGACGCACCTATCGCGCACCAGAAGGCCAGGAAGTTGTCAGAGTGGAGTTTCATGATACTGACCCGATTCCTTATGAACAGCCATTAAATGTAATTCCGGCAGCTACGGAAAGGAATAACTTTTCTGTAGCAGAGTCAATGAAGCTGTCTGTAGGCAGCTTTCATCTAACAATACCAAATGGAACAGATCCTCAGCTTCTGGCTCAAACGCTTCGAATTGTGAAGGAGCTGGAATGTTAGGGGATATCACAGCCGCCGATGAAATCTATATCGTAACAGGCAGAACGGATATGCGGAAATCCATTGACGGGCTGTGTGCTATTGTAGAGGATCAACTCCATATGGATCCAAGGCGAAGTGCCCTGTATCTTTTCTGTGGAAAACGTTGTGACAGGATCAAAGCTTTGCTCTGGGAATCTGACGGATTTGTGCTGCTGTATAAACGTATGGAAGTTCAGGGCAGGTTTCGCTGGCCCAGAAATCAGCTGGAAGTAAAACAATTGACCTGGCAGCAATTCGACTGGCTCATGTCCGGGCTTGAAATCGAACAACCCAAGGCATTCAAACCTACGGAATGATCGCGTAAAACATCTATGCCAACCAACAGAAACGGAGGGGCTTCTCACCCTGTATCATGTCTGAAATCCCTTGTAAATGCTGGGGTTTCTGCTTCTTTTTCATTGCTTTTTATGGTATAATAAGAGCAGTGAAAAAGGAGCAGAAAACATATGGCTGGCAATTCAAAAGATTCAAAAATCCTTGCGTACAAGGACATGATCAACCAACTGAATAAGACGATTTCCACACAGACAGAACTGATCCAGTCTTTACAAAAAACATTGGAAGCAGACCGGCTGGAAAAAGAAAACCTTCGTCAGCAGATTGAATATCTCACGAAGAAACTTTTTGGTACTTCCAGTGAAAAACGGAAAGATATCGATGGCCGGTTGAATCTTTTTGATGAAGCCGAGCAGGAAGCAGATCCGACATGGGAACAGGAACTTCCTGATGACATCACTGTTCCGGAACATAAGAGAAAAGCAAGACGGACACATGCTGATCTCTTTAAAAATGTTCCTTCCTGCGACGAGATCATTTCTCTTCCGGAGGAGGAGCGAAACTGTCCAACCTGCGGAACGCAGATGGAATGTATTGGGAAAGAATTCGTCCGCCATGAATTTCGTTTTACCCCTGCCAAGGGAAAAGTAGTAAATATCTATCGTGAAACCTATAAATGCCCGGAGTGTGCCATATCAGAGGAACATCCGGATGATCAGACATTTGTCAAAGCCCCTGTTCAGGAAGCATTGATCCCGGAAAGTTATGCATCGGAATCCGTTGTCGGATGGGCAATGCACCAGAAGTACCAGAATGGTCTGCCGTTAAACAGGCAGGAAGAGGACTGGAAGCAACTGGGTGTCCCATTAAGCCGGGCTACGCTTGCTAACTGGATCATTTACTGTGCCGAGAATTATCTCCGTCATGTTTATGATTATTTTCACCGTCAGTTACGGATGCGTAAAT
>OGIO01001631.1_pt1 | contig 17277 bp, 15 predicted proteins | sample 1571841 | NCBI WGS metagenome assembly OGIO01 (sample SAMEA2582111, study PRJEB24529) | metagenome | biome: Human gut stool | place: China | collected 2011
CCCACCAGATTTTGTTATGATATTAACTACTCCTCCAGAAACTCCATTTCCATATAGAACTGCTCCTCCACCTGGAGATATCTCTATTCTCTCTACATTACTCATAGGGATAGTTTCTAGCCCTAACCCCTTTCTAGTAGGATTAAATGGATTTATTGCCACACCATCTACTAGAATCTTGACATTGTTCATAGCTGAATCTCCACTACCTCTCATATCGATTACAGCTCCATTCCTTGAATTAACTATATTTATCATAGGATTGTCATCAAGGGCTTCTATCACATTTTTATAATTTTTCTCCTCAATCTTCTCCTTTGTTATAACACTGATATTAGTTGGCTCATCTAGTAGAGTAGTTTCAAATCCCATAGATGTAACAACTGTTTCCCCTAAGTGTATACTTTCCTCTCCTCTGGCAACTGCACCAGCACAAATTAAAAATGACAGTATTGCTAATTTTTTCATCAATATTTTCTCCCTTTTTCATATACTTTTCACACAGATTTCATTATATACAAAAAACATCTTCATGTCAAGATATTTTGAATGTAAAAATTATTATTTTCAAATTAAAAATATCAAATATCTAATAATATTGACTTTAAATATTAATTATAATATAATATAAAAGTTTTAAAATACTTTATGAAATTTTAAGGAGAAATATGTTAACAAAGTTAATTATTACAGTTTTATTTTTTATAGAGTATAAGATAATATAATGTTTAGTGACCATTTTTCGAAAATAATATATTTCATTATTAGTCTTATATATAGGATATCGTTCAGGGAAAATATCAAGTGAAAAGACTGCATTTCGAATTTCGGCTTGTCGTTGTTGAATTAGATTCAAATCTTGAGTAAATTCTTTTAAATTTATAATGATATTTTTCACTTCTTTTTCAGCAAGCTTACTAAATAAAACTTTATAGCTCATAAAAGAAGACCTTCTTTCTTTAGTTGTTCAAAAAAATCTTCAGCTGAAATTAAGTTACCTTGTTCTATATCTGTATATGCCAATTCCAGTAGTTGATCGATTTCTTCGTCAGTAAGAAAGTCTGCATTCATGGAGTCACAAGCGATAGGCTTGTTTACTGACTTAGGAATTGCTTTTGAGAACTGTATTTGTTTGGAGATCAGTGTAATCAACAATGATATGGTTAACCCCATCTCTTTTAAGATAGCTGTTGTTAGGGTCTTAACTTTAGGATCAATGCGGATATTAAGAATCCCCGTTTTATCGATTTTATCAAAAGAGATTACTACATCATCTTTAGTTGTTGTAGTTCCGTATGTATTTATAGCATCTGAGGCCTTTAATGAGGTTTTTGGCTGTTCATATGTGCCATTCTTATTGAGTGTGCTTGGTGTAGGTGTATCATCTGAAGTTATCGTTGGTAAAGCAATAGCAAATGGGATACGGCGTTCTTTTATAATTTGACGAAATAGTGCGTCTAGCATGGAGGTGTAGGATAGGCCTTGTGCTTTTAATATACTAGATACTTCTTGTTTTAAATCTTCGTTGATGCGGACTTGTAGGTTTACGGTTTTCATAATATCTCTCCTATGATTCTTTAAGTTGTGACTGTAATACTTTGGTTATTTTATTGCTCTTATAGAAAAAGGTGTTTAAGCTTCTTGAATTTTAGTTGTAATTACATTGTAATTGCAAGTATGGATTTTTACAAATACATATAAAACATAGAGAATATAAAAAAGCAGTATTTATCTTAGGGATAAATACTGCTTTTAGTACTATATCTATGAAGTTAAGATATGAGTTTTAGTTTTATCTAGAAATACAGATGTAAATCTTCTTACAATAAGTTTGCTTCAAAATCTTCTAGGATAGCAGACACTGTTTCTGGTGCATTACGGTTATGTTCTACGATGCATTGGGCAAAGCTTTCATACATTGGTGTACGCGTTGCTTCTAGTTCGCGTAAGCGTTCGATGCCACCACTAGAGAGAACACGACCAGAGGTAGATAGGTTTTCTACTGGTTGTGTTAATTGGTAGATACGACCGTTTTGGCGTAAGTGTGCGAAGTTTTTAGGAACTGTTACACAGCCGCCGCCAGTGGAAATAATAAGACCTGTTTGGGTACCGAATTTTGCAATCATTTCCGCTTCTTTTTCACGGAAGGCTGGTTCCCCTTGTTCTGTAATGTATGTGGAAATGTCTCCAATTTCTTTTTCTAACTCATGATCCACATCAATGCAGGTACGGCCCATTTCTTCACCGAGCGCTTTACCGACTGTAGTTTTTCCTACGCCAGGCATGCCGATGAGGATAATATTTTCCTTTTCACGGCGCATATCTCGTAAGATTTGCTCAATTTCCTTTGTGCCAAAGCTTTCACCTTGGAAATGTTTAGCTGCCTCAACGCCTTGAGCTACGAGGAATGGCAAGCCATCACAATGAGGAATTTCCATCATTTCTGCTTGTAATAGCAAAATCGTGCGGCGTGGATTATAGATGAGGTCTACAACGCCTTCCAATTTGGAGAATTGCGTAATATCGATGAGATTAGCTGGATTATGAGGATACATACCGATAGGTGTGCAGTTAATAATAATCTGTGCTGTTTCGTAGTAATTAGGCGCATCACCATAGAATGGTGCCGTCTTACGAGAGAGGTGAACTATGTTCTTAGCTCCTAAGTCTTCAAGAGCTACGTGAACGGTAGCGGAGGAAGCGCCATCGCCAAGGATAATACATTCCTTGCCAGATACATCAATGCCAGCATGTTGTAGAGTAAACACGAAACCATCGTAGTCTGTATTATAGCCGTACCATTTACCATCTTTGCGAACCATCGTATTTACACAACCGATGCGTTCAGCACGAGGGTCTACTACATCACAAGCTTCAAGGGCATTTACCTTGTATGGGATAGTGATATTGATACCTTGTAGTTCTGGATCAGCGAAGAACTCTTGCAATTGGCTCGGTTCGCGTTCAAATAATTCATAATTTGTATTCCCTAATGCACTGTGAATGCGAGGGGAGAAGCTATGGCCTAACGTACGGCCAAGTAAACCAAATTTCATAGGACCTCCTAGGTCAATATACATAGAATGGCTAATAGGCTGGTACCTATTAGCCATTGAAGTTTTATAACTATATTTATTGTACTATATATGTTCTTATAGGGACTAGTACATATAAGTATATTAGTTTTCAGGGTAATTGCCTAGTAAGCGGAACTTATCTTGTGATGTGTGTAGCTCTGCTAGAACAGACAATACCTTAGGATCTGCTAAGGATGCTTCTAAGTCGAGGTAGAATAAGAACTCAAAGTTATGGCCTACAATCGGACGAGACTCGAGTTTGGTAAGATTTACGCCGATGTTTGCAAACTTGGTAAGTAATGTACCAAGGCCACCTGGAGCATGGCTTGCTGTAGTTACCACGGAGATTTTATTAGCCCCTGGGTATACATGGAAGTCCTTGCTGATGCAGATAAAGCGCGTATAGTTGTTATCGCTATTTTGGATATTGCGCATCAATGGAGACAAGTTATACAAGTCCGCACATTGAGGTGCTGCGATAGCGGCCACACCTGGATCGTCACTAGCCGCTACGAGCTGTGCTGCACGAGCCGTGTTATCGAAGGAGCGCAATTCTACGCCTTCTAATTTCTCTAGGAAGTGGCTGCACTGGCCCAATGCTTGAGGATGGGAGATGATAGTGTGAATATCTTCTAGTTTTGTGCCTTTTTTCACGAGTAAATCGTGAGAAATCCAAAGGCGCGTACCGCGTACAATATAGCATTTACGTTCTTCTAGAAGATCATACACTTCTTTTACAGAACCATTGGAGCTGTTTTCGATAGGTAATACGCCGAATTGACATTCTCCAGACTCAACAGCGTCGAATACGGCACGGAAGCCTGTTACATAGTGAATTTGGCTGAGTGGTAATAATTTATCGCATGCCACTTGCGCATTGCTACCGAAGACGCCAGCACAAGCTACGCTGCCACGTTGTGGAGGTAAGGTAGGGGACTGCTCAATAGCCTTTTTCATTTTAACAGTGAACTCATTATCTTGGAATAATTGTTCAGACTGATACGTACGGCTCAAGCTAAATAAGGCTTCAAAGAAACGGCGTGCATATAGGTCGAGGTCTGGGCCTGCATCTCGAGTTACTTTGTCGAGGATATCTCGTTCCCGTTTGGCATCGTAAATAGCCTTGTTCATTTCTTTTTTCGCTGCCGCAACGTCCTTGGAGAGTTCCATGCGCTCTTTGAAGAGGGCGAGCATTTGGTCGTTTATATCGTTAATTTTAACGCGTACTTCATCTAAGTTCATGGTCAATATCTCCTAAGAAATCAAGAATAACAAGGGCCGTAACAGCTTCGATTACAGGTACTGCACGAAGCGCTACACATGGGTCGTGACGACCTTGGATTGTGAGCAATGTGTCCTCTTTTTGTGAAAGTGACACAGAATGTTGTTCTTTATAAATGGATGGTGTTGGCTTGATGCCCACTTGCATAACGAGTGGTAAACCATTGGTAATACCACCTTGGATACCACCGCTATTATTCGTTGTGGTTGTAATCTTGTCGCCGTCCATGGTGAAAGCATCATTCACTTCGGAACCAAGTTGTGCACACATATCGAAGCCACCGCCGAAGGATACGCCTTTAATGGCGGGCACCCCAAAGATTACGCGAGCTAAGCGGTTTTCGATGCCATCAAAGTTTGGATTGCCAAGGCCAATTGGTAGACCTGTAGCAACGACTTCAACGATACCACCTGTAGAGTCCCCATCTTTTTTGAGGTTCATTACAAGGTTTTCAACTTCGCTACGCTTTTCTGGATCAACCATAGCAATTGGCTCTGTAGCGATGTTAGCTAATGCTTTCATATCTGGGTGAACCATGTTGATAGGAGCATCTTGAATCGTTCCCACTTGTTTTAAATGGCCGTGGATTTCAATGCCTTTTTCACGTAATAGTTGTAGAGCGATGCCACCAGCTACGCAAAGCGGAGCTGTAAGGCGTGCTGAGAAGTGACCGCCACCACGCATATCTACCTTGTCGCCGTAGCGCATACGGGCTGTAAAATCCGCATGAGAGGGGCGAGGGATATCGCGTAAGTTATTATAATCGCTAGAGTGTTGAGATGTGTTGCGGATCATAAATGCCAATGGGGAACCACTGAGCATGCCGTCCACCAAACCTGCTAAAAATTCAGGTGTATCGGCTTCCTTACGTTGTGTTGTTAATTGATTTTGCCCTGGCGCACGGCGCTTTAAAAAGGCTTTTAACTCATCGATATCGATGGTATGTCCACAAGGTAGACCTTCAACAATACCGCCGATAGCGTATCCATGAGAGGCGCCAAAGGTAGATACCTGTATGGTTTTACCGAAATTAGATGCCATTATATTAACTCCTACTATATAGTACGTACTATTTCTATTATCTATTAGATTAAACCAGATACGATTAGAAATCTAAACTGGTTGTGCATTCCCGCCAAGTAAGTTCCAGTCCTCAAAGAAGTCTGGATAGGATTTTGTGATAGCCTCGCTATCTTGTAACGTAACAGGATTTTCACTGATGAGAGCCATCAGTGTACCGGCCATAACGAGGCGATGATCATTTACACAATCACCTTGTCCACCTTTAAGTATACCACTACCGATGATATATAGGTCATCGCCTTCTTCGCGAACGGTACCGCCTAAATCTCTTACGAGATTGGCAACAGCTACAAGGCGATCAGATTCTTTTAAACGTAGGCGAGCACCCTTAACAAAGGAGCTTTCACCATAAATAGAGCAAGCAAGAGCAGCCATAACAGGCAACATATCCGGCATTTGCTCTAGATCTGCATGAATCGGCTTGGAAGCGCGACCTGTGACCGTTACATTCATACCATCCCATACAACATCACAACCTGCATCAATCATAACTTGCATGATGCGGCGGTCAGCTTGTACAGAATTTTTGTTCATTCCTGTAATCGTAATTGGTTTGCCCGTCATACCAGCTGCTACCATCCAGATTGCTGTATTAGACCAGTCGCCTTCGATTTGGTAATTATCACGACCTATGAAGGACGCACCAAATGGTACTGTGAAAGCCTCATTGATGTTTGTGTCTGGTAAAGTGTGTTCTACTTCGACACCAAAATCTCGCATTGTTTCAGTAGTTAGTGTTACATAATCGCTAGATTGTAGTGGCGTAGTAGAGGTAATAGTAGATAAGCCGATTTGAGGGGCTGCCAACAATAAACCAGAGAAGAATTGACTACTTACATCGCCTACCATGGAGAAATTGCCCCCTTGAAGACGACCTGTCATAGTAAATGGCGGTTTATCTTGGGAGAATGTTACGCCATGCGCTTTCATTTCACTGAGCATAGGTTCGAGAGGGCGATCTGGTAAACGACCTTTTGCATCTACGTCTACATCGTTACAGATGGATGCAGCTACAGGTAATAAAAGGCGTAATGTAGTGCCTGATTCGTGAGGTACTACATTGCCCTTTGTAGGAGCGGGGCCAGGAGTAACGGTAACAATTTTATTTTCATATACTACGTGAGCACCTAAGCCTCGCAAGGAGTCCATAGTAGCATCGATGTCTTTAGAGGTACGGCTTAGTAGTATAGTAGATGGAGAGTTAGCAAGGGCTGCACAAATTAATGCGCGGTGTGCATGTGCCTTTGCTGGGATGGACGCAATCGTTCCAGTAGGAATGGCGTTCGTTACGGAATGCATAGAAATCTCCTTTTACGTCTTAGTCTAAATAGGTGGCAAGCTCTTCGTGGGTAACAACCTTAAGTTCGCTGTGACCATAGCTTGTTGGTACTACAATTTTAATAGTAGCGCCTTCGCTTTTCTTATCGTGCTTAGCAGCTGCTAGGATTTCTTCCTTTGTTACAGTCGTTGTAGTTGGTAAATGATGGGCTTCGATGAGGGATTTTAACTTATCTAGAGCCTCAATATCTAGTTCTCCATGTTTTACCGCACCCTGTGCCATGAGTACTATGCCAATAGCAACCGCATAGCCATGATGAACCTCAAAGTGACTCGCTTTTTCAATGCCGTGACCAAAGGTATGACCTAGGTTTAAGAGGGCGCGAACACCAGATTCGCGTTCGTCTTGCTCTACGATATCCGCCTTTGCTTGTACGCATCGCGCAATGACAGCACTAACGCTATCGCGATGTGTTATCAAGGGCTTATTTTCTAGCTGAGTTAATAAACCTGGTACATCGAGGAAACCGTATTTGATAATTTCGCCACACCCATTTTTCCATTCCATGTCTGGCAATGTATTAAGCGTTTCCGGATCACAGAGGACAAGAATGGGTTGTTTGAAAGCACCCCACAGGTTTTTACCTGCTTCAAGATTGACAGCTGTTTTACCGCCTACAGAGGAGTCTACTGCCGCTAATAGGGAGGTAGGTACCTGTACATAGTCAATGCCACGCAAATAGGTAGCCGCTGCAAAGCCTGCCATATCACCTACAACACCACCGCCAAGCGCGATGAGAAGGTCCTTGCGTGTTAACGATTGAGCTGCCATATATTCCACTAAATCGATGAGTTGGTGGGCATTTTTAGAGCTTTCACCAGCAGGGAATACATAATCACAAACAGTATAACCCGCATGCTCCATATTAGCTTTCACAGAACTCAAATAGTGCGGTGCTACATTGTTGTCGCTGACGATGATAACACGACAATTTGGTTTTAATGGTTTAATATAATCGGTGATGCGTTGTAAAGCGCCTTCCTCGATGACAACGTCATACGGTGTGGATGCGTTAATATGAATGCGAGTCATAACAGTTCCTTTCTTAAAAGAATAAGCTAGTATCTATTATAACGGATACTAGCTTATTTGTGTGGTATGTGAGATTATTTAGTGCATTCTACCAATGCTTGGCGTAATGCGATAACTTCTTTCATAAGGCTAGTGAATTGGTCTGGACGTAATGCTTGAGGGCCGTCGCACAATGCTTTGGATGGATCATTGTGAACTTCGATCATAAGGCCGTCTGCGCCGCCGCCTACGGATGCAAGGGAAAGTGGGCGAACCATACGGCTCATGCCTGCAGCATGGCTAGGGTCCATGATGATTGGCAAGTGAGATAGTTCATGCATCATAGGGATTGCTGTTACATCTAATGTATTACGTGTTTTAGGTTCGAATGTACGAATACCACGTTCGCATAATACGATTTGATCATTGCCTTCGGACATGATGTATTCAGCAGCCATTAACCATTCTTCGTATGTAGCGGATAGACCACGTTTCAACAATACAGGTTTTTTCAATTTGCCCACTTCTTTTAAAAGTGTGAAGTTTTGCATGTTACGAGCACCGATTTGAAGCATATCTACATTGTCGAAGTATTGCAATTGAGAAATATCCATAACTTCGGATACGATAGGAAGACCAGTTTCTTTTTTTGCTAATTCTAAAAGTTTTAAACCTTCAGGGCCCATACCTTGGAAGGAGTATGGGGATGTACGAGGTTTGAAAGCGCCTCCACGAAGGATTGTAGCACCTGCATCTTTACATGCTTGGCAAGATGCGAGAACTTGTTCTGGTGTTTCCACGGAGCAAGGACCAGCCATTACAGCGAAGTGACCGCCACCGATAAGTGCACCGCCTACATTGATAACGGAATCTTCTGGGTGGAATTTACGGTTTGCTTTTTTGAAAGGTTCTTGAATACGTGTTACTTTATCTACGAAATCAAGGGATTCAATTTGACGGGAATCAAGGGATGCTGTATCGCCGATAAGACCTAAGATATTATAGTGGGCCCCTTCTACTGGATGGATAACAAGACCCTTCGCTTCTAATTCATTGCGTAATTTTGTTACCTCTGCTTCTGTAGCTGTTGTTTTTAACGTGATAATCATAATAAGTCCTCCTCAAATAACAATGCGAATAGTGGGGCCAACCATACGGGATAGCAAATAAAAAAGGGCTACCCGTATTTTAATACGGGTAACCCTTTTACTATTCTAAGCAACGATTGATGATTTCTAAATTAGCGTAGCTCAAATAGTTCCTTACCCGTACGTTGGATAAAGAACCAATAAAAGTATTGTTTTGCTACTGTGCTAATTTGGTTAGTCATCTTATTGTTGCTCCTTTCTAAATTTGATGTGTACAGTATAAACCCATTTGAGAATTTTATGCAAGTATTTTTTTTTAAAAATTGCAGAATTCTATAGAAAAAAGTTATTTTAATATTCCTTTGCCTTTATACCCATGGTAAAATTAAAGGTAGAAAATACTAGCAATATAACGCTATAGAACATAATTGGTAAGGAGATTTATGATTATTCAAATTTTAAATACAATTAACGATGATATTAAACAAATTCGTACAGATGTGTTCATGAAAGAACAAGGTTTCGAGAATGAATTTGATGAAATTGATGAAATCGCAAAATTCGTGCTTTTATCTATAGATGGAAAACCTGTTGGTACTTGTAGATTTTTCCCTAGCGATATAGAAGGGGATGCTCATATTGGTCGTATGGCAGTACGCAAATTATATCGAGGTCAAAACATAGGCTCAAAAATTATGCTCGCTGCTGAAAATGGAATCCGTCGCGATGGGTATAATACATGTTCCTTATCAGCTCAAGTGCAGGCAAAACCATTTTACGAATCCCTTGGCTATAAAGCAGAAGGGGAAGAATACCTTGATGAAGGTTGTCCACATGTGATGATGCGGAAAGTATTGTAAGAAACTAGATACTAAATATAATAGTTTGTATTAGTTCAGTCAGTATATTAATATCCATATATTTTAAAATATGAGGTGAGAGTTTATGAAACTAGCAGAAGCATTACAAGAACGTGCTGATTTGAATAAGAGAATTAGTGATTTGCAAGGTCGTTTAAATCAAAATAGTTTAGTACAAGAAGGGGAAATACCTAATGAAGACCCTAACGTGTTGATGCAAGAACTAGAAGCGGCAATTGCTAGACTTCAACAACTCATTAAAGATATTAATCTTACTAACTGTGCAACTATTGTTGAAGGGCGTTCCTTAACACAAATTATAGCGGAAAAAGAAGGGGCAATTATGCGTCTATCTGCATATCGTGCTTTAGCAGATAGTGCAAGTGCTATCAACTACCGTGCTCGTGGTTCGGAAATTAAAATGATAGCAACTGTGAATGTAAGTGAATTACAAAAAACAGCAGATGTAATATCCAGGGAGATTCGTATCTTAGATAATTTATTACAGTCAACCAATTGGACGGTTGATTTAATAGAGTATTAATCATAAGTTGGTAATCAAGATAGGGTGGATACAAAGCCACGATTGCTTAATTCGTAAAAAGATGATATTCCATTACATGTACGGGGCATTGAAGGTATGTATTGTGTAGGCCCTTATGGCGTATAAATGTATGGTTATTTTTTATAATGTATTACCATGTGTCAACTATTTTGATGAGGGTGGCGTTGGGGACTATTTCTAAATTTCATATATATTTTTATATTTTATATGACATTATTTTTACTTTGAGAGAAATGAGAGAGATGTTTAAATTTGTAAAAGTAGCTACATTAGTACTTGCTTTTGTAGCGGGTATGACAAGATAAGCTGATGCTGTTTCCTTGGCTGAAGTGTACTAGATATTACATACATACCCGATAAGTGTTTGTATGGTCTTATTTTGCTCTACTTTATTTGCATCCTGACTCAGCATTCAGACTCTAACTCTGTAAAGGAGATAGGGTCTTTTTTGTTATTATTCTAAGTTATCGAAATTAAATACCGCTACCTTTGATTATAGATACGTTAGTACTACGGTATATTTAATTTTTTGATAAGTATATAAATTTTACTTTTTACTTAGCGAATTATGGTATAATATAATTAAATAATAATCATTATTTAATTATATAGAATTTCTTAAGTAAGGAGATTTCATTATGACAGCAGAACAAAAAGCAGCTACGGCAGCAACAAGTTCTACCGCAGCTAAATCAACACCTGAACAAGGTACGGAATGGATAATTTGCCGTGTATGCGGATATATTGAGGATGCTAAGTACAGGGATCAACCTTGTCCAACATGTGGTTTTCCTCCAACAGTTTGGATGGATTACAAGCCACGTCGCATTAATACAAAACGTGAAAAATTGCTAGATCTTCATTTACATCCAATTGCGGTACATTTCCCAATCGCAGCAACAGCAGCTTCTTTCTTAGTACCTGTTATTGCATTGTTGATTCCATCTATTGCAAATGTATTATTCCCTGCCATTACATTAGTAGCAATGATTTTACCACTTCTCGTTATTATTGGTGGTATTTCTGGTTATATTGGTAGTAAATTACGTTACAAAACAGGAACATCTAAAATTCCTAAAGCAAAGATTTACTTAACAGTTATCTACTTTATTCTTTCCTGTGCACAAGCCTACATCGCTATTGCTAACGGTGTAAATGCTGATAACGCATGGATTATGATTATTTTAGGTATCGTAGCTTCTATCTTTGCTGCCAAACTTGGTAAAATGGGTTCCTATCTATTTGCAGGTCGATTCGGCCCATATACAGCTGGCTAACCGTTATTAACTGAATAACCTTTATAATGAAAAAAGTGATTCTCCCATCGTGAGAATCACTTTTTCTTTTATCATTTTTTTATTATTCTAAATCATCGAAATCAAATGCCGCTGCTTTTGTATAGTTTGTAACTTTTGCTTCGAAGAAGTCAGTTTTTGTGCTATTCAAGTTGGAGAAGCTTTCAATCCATTCCATTGGATTGTCCTTGATTTCAGGGTATAGATGAGGCAAGCCGATTGCTTCTAAGCGGATATTGGCAAGGTATTTGATGTAGCGTTCGATAAGAACGTTGTTAAGGCCGAGGATTTTATCATCAGTGATGTATTGACCCCAAGCGATTTCGTTTTCTGCACCTTGGCGAATCATGTCAGTGATTTTCGCTTCCAGTTCAGGCGTGAACAAGTCAGGGCGTTCACGACGTAACTCGCGGATGATGTTTTGGAACAATACAAGATGAGTTACTTCGTCGCGGTTGATGTATTTGAAAATAGTGGATGTAGCTGTCATTTTACCTTGGCGTGCCAATGTGTAGAAGAAGCTAAAACCAGAGTAGAAGTAAATACCTTCTAAGATATAGTTGGCGATGATTGTGTGGATAAGGTTTGCTTCGCTAGGATCATCACTGAAACGTTGGTATGCATCGGCGATGAAGCGGTTACGAGCAAGTAATGTTTTATCTGTACGCCATTCGTCATAAATTTTGTCACGTGTAATAGGATTTGTTACAGTGTCCAAAATGTAGGAATAACTTTGAGCGTGAATTTCTTCTTGGAATGCTTGGATATTCAATAAAGATGCCACTTCAGATGCTGTAATATAACGGCTCAAGTTAGGCAAGTTTTCAGATTGAATAGAATCAAGGAAGTTCAAGAATGCAATAATTTTGTCGAATGCACGGCGTTCGTAATCTGTTAAGTATGGGAATTGCTTAACGTCTTCGTTCAAGGAAATCTCTTCAGGAATCCAGAAGTTGTTGAGCATTGTACGGTACATTTGGTTCGCCCAGTCGTACTTGATACGGTTCCATTCGCGAAGGTTTGTGGTGTTGCCGCCAATCATAGATTGCGTGCCACGTTCACCATGTTCGTTGAAAATCAGTTTTTTATCCATAGTGGACTCCTTTATATTATCTGTGAAGATTACTCTGTTTCTATGAAGAGCAGCTAGTGCACTCATCCATTTCAAGGGATTGGTTACGGATGTAGTAGATTGTTTTGATACCTTGTTTGTAGGCCTCAACATAAAGATCTAGGATTTCTTTCGCTTTCATTTGAGGTGTGATATACAAGTTGAAAGATTGTGCTTGGTCAATATGACGTTGACGTACGCCACAAGCTTTGATGGACCATTGTTGGTCGATTGTATGCGCCTCTTTGTAGAGCCAGAATGTTTTGTCGTTCAAATCTGGTGCAGTTTTTGGTGTGAAAGAACCTTTCTTCTCTTCGATGAAGAATTTTTTGAAGATCGGGTCGATACCAGCCGTTGTGTTTGCAATGTTGGAAGTAGAACCTGTAGGAGCTACGGCCATCAAATAACCATTGCGGATGCCGTATTTTGCAACATCTGCAGCCAATTGTTTCCAACGATCGGATGTGTAGCCACGACGTGTGAAGTATTCACCAGTTTCCCATTCGGAACCTTTGAATGCAGGGTATGCACCTTTTTCTTTCGCCAATTCCATGGAAGCTTTGATGGCATAGTACGCGATGTTTTCGAACAATTTGTCCGCTACTTCAATGTGCTCATCGGACTCCCATTGGATATCGTGGTTTACAAGGTAGTGGTGGTAACCAGAAGTACCAAGACCAATAGCGCGGTATTTGTCAGATGTCATACGAGACTCTGGTACTGGAGATTGGTTGATGGAAATAACATTGTCTAACATACGAATTTGAAGAGCGATATTTTCTTCCAATTCTTCGTCAGTAATACGACCAAGGCTAATGGAGTTCAAGTTACATGTAACCATGTCGCCTGTATTTGTTTTAGTAGTGATAGTGCCGTCTTCGTTGATAATTTCTTCAGCAAGATTAGTGAAGCCAACGTTTTGTGCGATTTCGTGGCACAAGTTAGACGCGTAAATCATACCTGCATGTTTGTTAGGGTTTGCAGCGTTTACAGTATCGCGGAAGAAGATGAATGGTGTACCAGTTTCAACAGCAGAGCGCATGATTTTTTTCATCATGTCTAGTGCTGGTACTTCGATGCCGTGTAAGTTCGGATCTTGTTCACATTCAAGGTAACGTTTTGTGAACTCTTTGTTATCGTCTGTGTCGTAGAAGTCCTCTAGAGCATAGCCTTTTACAGCCAAGATTTCATGAGGGTCGAAGAGGGTGAAGTTTTCACGGCCGATCATGCGTTCCATGAAGATGTTTGGAACGGAGATAGCAGGGAAGATATCGTGTGCTTTACGACGGTCGTCACCATTGTTTGTACGAAGCTCTACGAATTCGTAGAAGTCTTTGTGCCAAATATCGAGTGTTACTGTAGCACCGCCTTTACGTTTACCCAATTGGTCTACTGCAACAGCTGTATCGTTGTATAAACGGATCCAAGGAATAACGCCACCAGAGGAGTTTTTGAAACCGCGGATATCGGAGTTCAATGCACGAACTTTACCAAGGTAGATACCAAGAGCACCACCGTGTTTAGATACGCGGGAGAACTTGCTGTTTACGTCGTAAATGGACCATAAGTTATCATCTACACCAGAGATAAAGCAAGAGGACAACTGATGGAATGGTGTACCTGCATTTGCCAATGTAGGTGTAGCTGTTGTCATTTTTAACTGGCTCATCAAATCGTAGAATTTCTTAGCGTATTCTACTTTGTTTTCGCCCTCTACCAATGCCAAGTGCATTGCTATAGCCATGAAGCGTTCTTGTGGCAATTCAAAGATTTCTTTGTTGAAGCCTTTTACCAAGTAACGGTCAGCCAATAATTTAAGACCTTCATAGTTGAAGAGGTAGTCGCGCTTAGGTTTGATGTAATCGCCTAACTCTTGCAATTCATCAGGTGTATATTCTGTAACGAAGAAGTCAGCGTATTTTTTCTCTTCTACAAGCATATGTACAAGATTTGGGAAGTTGCCATAACCGAATGCTTTATAACGACGAGTGATAGCTGCTTCTTTATAGAGATCGAACAAGAAGAGGCGAGCTGCAACAAACTGCCAATCTTGGTTCATTTTATTAACTTGGTTGCCGAAACCGTCGTCTTTTTTAGAGATAACCTTTTCGATAGCTGTTTGTACTAAAGTTTTTTGAATTTCTTTAGTTGTCATGCCATCAACGAATTGTAACTTCGCATCCATTTCCAATTCTAGTGGATCACAAGAATCTAACCCCAAACATGCGAAGGCAATCATACGTTTCGTTTTTTCAACGGATAAAGGCTCGAAATGGCCATCCCGTTTCTTGATCATAATCTCCATTACTGTTCCCCTTGAGTCTTAAAAGTAATAAAACTGTTAATCTAAGCATATATAAGATTAGACTGAAAAGTATAAAATATCTTTAAGTTAAGTCTAATCAGAAAAATAAGAAAACTACTATATGTTGTAGTTTTCCTATTAAGCTTATACATTATGTTACGATTATAGCGAAAAATTTCTATATAATCAATATTGACATTTGTAAAATTTTTAATATAGTTTCGTAAAAAATGTTGATATGGTTAAAGATGCCTTAAATTACTAGCTTTCATAATTAATTATATAATACGCTAAAAATAATTCTTCGTGCGCTGTCTTGATATGCGTAGTAGGAGTGGATTAAGAGTTTATATCCCTTGCCTTCTATAATGACTGAATCTGAAGCCGTTTTTGGAACAGTGAGAAATTTTTCATATATATGATGAACTTCGGTCACGCCATTGGGGCGGGATACCTCTAAATCAAGACCTTCATTGATGAATCTAAAGTTGATAGATTCATAGGATGCTGTTGGTATGTCAGCTGTACTATCAGCAGGCTCACGTACTTCTAATTCGATGTTAGAAATGAATTTATTATATCCTACAAGCGAAATAACATGTGGTTCTTCAACGGCCGTAAAGCTGATAAACTGAATATTTCGTTCCTTATATATTTCCGTTGCTCCTGATTTTGAAGAATCCCCCTGTATAATCGTCCTGCCATAGTCTGTAAAATCAGGGTTAAATGTTTCTGTAATAGGCAAGTATACGTGCCATTGACCGTCAATTTTTGTATAGTTTGTAAACTCTCGATGGGATGTGTAACCGATAAAAGGCATTAAAAGGACTGCACCTAGGGCGAGTGCCATAATCGTTGTATGGATCGATGGAGTCAAACGCTTTACAAAGGAGTATACATTATGTGCTAAGAAGATTAGATTGAATGCGGCTACGTAAATCGTATTGAGCCAGAGTACAGGCTCATTTATTACGCGTTTGCCAATCAGGATTAGGCACAATATTGTAATCGTAATAAATAAGAAACATAGGATCCTTTGTGTCTTGCTGCTTTCACTAGATCTGAAACTAGCCAAGTAAAATAGATAGAAAATGGCTACATACGGATAATATGTGTAAAGGAATCGTGCATCTTCACGGAGGCCTAAGAGGATCAATACCAAGTAGATATTAGCTAGAATACCTGTAATGATGGAAGCCTTTGGTAGTATGATTCCAAAAACAACATTATAGAATGTATTTGGTTCTGGTGGTCCATCAGGCTCCTCTTTGTAAGTGCACAGCATGGACATACAGATAAATATATTAATAGCGGCTAATACTTTAAAGATTAGATCATCAAAGGTAAATGGTTTGTTCAGAATGATGAAGAAAAACCATAGAGTCATGATTATGACGACATTATACAGTGTTGATGTAACAATGGTAATACCAATCCGTTTCAGGCGATTGATGATTTCGCCGATGTAGTATTCTCCAGGCGATGTAAAATATAGAGCAATCATAGAGTACAGCCATAGATATGATATGTTTTCTGTGGCTAGCTCGATGCCTCGTATGTGATGGTACGTTTCATGAATCGTATATAGACCAACGCTGATGCCTATGCTTAATAATGTATATACTATGGAGTACTTTCGATCTCGTGTTATATATGATTGTAGTATGACGATGAAGAAATACAGCCCATAGAACCAAAGGTCTATATCGGCAAACCAATCTTGCTCTAGATAAAACGGTGTACATGAAAATACGGCAATTAATGCTAGTAATATAGGTGACTGCGTAGATAGGTCCCGCAGCGAAGACCATAAATGTGTAATTGCAAATTTCATAGATTCTCTCCCTCTATAAAAATAAATGACCCCTCTTATATGTAGTATACATGTTTTCTAGTGAAAGTCCTATGAGGTTTTACAGGCGTCTGAATATACATTACAATAACATTAAGAGCTAGTATTTATAGAAAAGAGGTCGTTCACATGGAGTTCTCTTATTTTTTACCAGTACATATCCAATTTGGTTGGGATAAAGTCGATAGTGTTGCTAGTTTTGCTAAGCCTTATGGCAATAAAGCGCTAATCGTAACAGGGCGGACAAGTGCCAAAAAATCTGGACTATATGACCGTGTGACAGCAAAACTTGATGCGGCACATATTGAACATGTGTTGTTTGATCAAGTGGATGCCAATCCCTTAACGACGACTGCATTGGACGGCGCTACTTTAGCTAAATCTGAAAGCTGTGATATGGTTATTGCCA
>OGIO01001645.1_pt1 | contig 17122 bp, 9 predicted proteins | sample 1571841 | NCBI WGS metagenome assembly OGIO01 (sample SAMEA2582111, study PRJEB24529) | metagenome | biome: Human gut stool | place: China | collected 2011
GCCTACCATTCCGGCGGAGAGCTCGTCGCACGGGATCAGACGGCCTGCGCCGAAGTAGCCGACCTCGACAACTTCCTCGACAGCGCCTGTCGCCATCATGCGGATTCTCGTTCCTTTTTTCACGCTTCCTTCCATCACACGGCAGGAAATGATGACGCCGCGGTATGCATCGTAGACGGAGTCGAAAATCAGTGCTTTTAACGGTTCCGTCGGATCACCTTCCGGTGCCGGAATTTTCTGTACGATCTGCTCGAGCACCTCGTCCACGTTCAGGCCGGTTTTTGCGGAAATCCGCGGAGCATCCTGCGCTTCCAGTCCGATGACATCCTCGATCTCTGCAATTACACGGTCCGGCTCGGCGCTTGGAAGGTCTACTTTGTTGATGACAGGGAACACATCCAGGTCATGGTCAAGGGCGAGGTAGACGTTGGCAAGGGTCTGCGCCTCGATACCCTGCGATGCATCGACAACGAGCAGCGCGCCGTCGCATGCGGCAAGGCTTCGGGAAACCTCATAGTTGAAGTCAACATGGCCCGGGGTGTCAATCATGTTTAAAATGTACTCCTCGCCGTCGGCCGCTTTGTATACGGTACGGACTGCCTGTGCCTTGATCGTGATGCCGCGCTCACGCTCCAGATCCATATTGTCCAGCACCTGATCCTGCATCTCACGCTCGGTCAAAAGGCCTGTTTTCTGAATAATACGGTCCGCAAGGGTTGATTTTCCATGGTCGATATGGGCAATAATACAAAAATTACGAATTTTACTCTGATCTATTCCTGACAAGTTTTTTCCTCCTGCTTTTTCCCTACGATACCAGATTGCTTCATATTTCGTACTCCCGCAATCTGTCTATTTTGTATGATACGAAATTCCACTCAAAAAAGCAAGATAAATTTATCCGCCTGATGCCGGACTTTTGCCCGACAGAACCTTATGCAGGATATCCGCAAACGGCCCCATTGCATTTTTCACCTCCTCGACCGTATTCGTCTGCGCACCAACCTCGAGAAGAACAGATCTCGGGCGGAGATGGAGGTTGTAGCGGTAGCCTTTTAAATAGATACAGCGCGAAAAGCCGGGATAATACTGTTTTGCCTCATACTCCATCTGAAAGGAAAATGCAAGGTTTTCCGCCTGATACGGATTTGGCAGGCTTGTCAGTTCGCCGCTTTCTTTCGTGCGGGAAAGGCCGTTGAAAAACATGATCTGCGCGGTCGGCTTTCCGTTGATTTCTGTCACAAGACGTTTTGAACCATTGACCCCGTCCCGGTGCAGGTCGATCACGACCTGAATGGACGGGTGTTCTTCCAGCGCCGCTGCGATGACCGGCTCCGCGTAGTTGTAGGCGCGGCTCCGCTCGAGACAGCCTTCTTTCATGTCAAATGCCTCTGTAATATGAAGCACTTCGTATCCGTACTGCTTTTCCAGAAGCTCCTGCAGATCATCACCGAGGCCGATTACCGTGTCCGCTCTTTCTCCCGGACGGGAATCGGCGAAGGTTTCCTGCGAATGGGTATGATAGATCAGAATCTGCGGGCCTTCGGCATTTTCCGGCAGGGTCAGGTCTTTTCCGAGCAGGGTGCTGCCGTCGATCTCGCCCGGCAGGACCGAAGTGTTGGGATCGACAACGAAGAAGCGGTTCAGGAGCGCCTGCGGGTCAGCAAGAAGGTCAGGGGAAATTGTCTCCTGAATCGTGTCGGCCTCCGGGTAGAGAATCTCACGCGGTGCGCCGCCGGTTTCGATGGTCTCCTCCGGGACAGACTGCGGCGCTTCGGGTTCTGCCGTTGATGCCGACTCTCCGGCTGCCGGTTCTGTGATTCCTGTTTCCGTCTGCTCCGCCTCCGTGATTTCCATTCCATCTTTTTGAGTTTCATCTTTTTGAGTTCCATCCTTTTGATCTTCCTCAGTTCCCTGCTCCTTCGATTCTGTCTGCCCTCTTTCTGCTCCCGGTCCCGGATTCGAATCCTGCTTCGCCGTATCCGTTTCCGCTGCTTCTGTCCCGGCAGACAGCGTATTTTCTGCCGTGCTTCCCTCCCGAAGCGCCGGTATCTGATCCCGCACTGCCGCGAGGAGATTTTCCATCCATCCCCTTCCGTCCTCTTTTCCGTCATAAAAAAGAAGCGGCATCATCACATCCACGGATAACTGCTCCGCCTGTGCTGCCGCCCGCTGCAGCAGAACTTTCCCCTCTAAGAAATGATTTTTCCGGAGAACCGCTGCACTGCGGAACAGCAGTATACTGCAGGACAGGAAAAGACATCCCCATCCGAACCATCGTCCATTTCGCCTGGCATTCCACATATTATCACCATATTCATGATATGTTACAGTTCCCCGGAAAATGCCTGATTCATACCTGCCGCAAGAACCCCGGCCAGGCGGCGGACCATCTCGTCGATCTCTTTTGTCGTCACGTAAAGGCTTTCGAGCGCCGGTGAAATGACTTCTCCCAGAAATTCATCCATCTCGGACTCCTCCAGCGATTCCAGAACACCTGCGACGGCATCGTGGACGATCGTTCCTGCCCCTACAACGGTCGGCACACCGATTCCGATGACCGGCACGCCAAGCGTCTCCTGATTTAAGGCATTGCGGTGGTTTCCGACGCCCGAGCCCGGCCAGATTCCGGTGTCGGCAAGCTGGATCGTACAGTTCAGCCGGTGAATACTGCATGCGGCAAGGGCATCCACGGCGAGAATCACATCTGGATGGGTCTGTTCTGCCGTTCCGCGCAGGATTTCCACTGCCTCCATGCCCGTCTGTGCCATAACGCCGGGAGCAAGGGCACTCACTTCCCGGCCCTTCTTTCCGTAGGTGCGCACCAGATGGCGCGTAACGTTAAGCTGCTCCACCGTCTCCGGCCCGAGCGCATCCGGCGTGATGCCGCGGTTGCCGAGGCCGGCCACAAGAACGGATCCGCACGCTTCCGGCACCATTTCCATCAGACAGTGGGAAAACTCCTCCGCCGCTTTCCGGCTCTCCTCCTCGTCTGCCGTCAAAAGCAGCGGCGCTTCGATCGTCACATACGTCCCTTTCGGCTTTCCCATCATTTTTGCACCCTGCTCCGATGTGATTTTCACAATGGTTGTCTGAATTTCCGCCTTTCTTTTCTTCTTCTCAATCTCGACCCCGGAGATCTCCACATGGTCCCTCTCAAATTTTTCCTGATTCTCCATCGCCAGGTCTGTCCGCATCCTATACTTTCCTATCATACTTTTCTCCTTCTCCTGTATTTTTGTTGTAGTTTTTGCAATTTTTTCAAAAATATGTATTGACAAAACATGCGAAATATTATAGGATAATAAAGCATGTTTCAGTGGAGCGCCCGTGTCTGTTCCATTGAATAACATCCCTTAAATCACATTAATTTTAAAAATATTGGAGGTGTACAGTTTGGCTAACATTAAATCCGCAAAGAAAAGAATCCTGGTAAATCAGACAAAGGCAGACCGCAACAAAGCAATCCGTTCTGCAGTTAAGACTTCTATGAAAAAAGTAGATGCTGCTGTTGCTGCAAACGATAAAGAGGCTGCTGCTGCTGCATTAGTAAATGCGATCTCTACCATCGACAAGGCTGCTTCTAAAGGCGTTTATCATAAAAACAACGCTGCCAGAAAAGTATCCAATCTGAGCAAAGCTGTAAACTCAATCGCATAATAAAGATATAAAGCAAAGAGAACTTAGTCATACCGTCATGTGGCTGGGTTCTTTTTTTATGCTTACCAAAAGAGTGCGCCGCGACAGATCTTTTGATAAACACAGAACAAGGCGTACCGGTACAGGAAAACTGGCCGATACGCCTTGTTCTTTTTAGAAAACTCTGCTCTTACGCCGCCCTGCTGTATTTCGTAATCAGCAGTTCCACGCTCAGCAGATCGGAAATTTTTCCCGTCTTCACGTCCTCTTCCATCTGCACGCAGTCATTGACCGCCGCTTTTAATTCCTCCGCCGCATACTGGCGCGACATGGGAATATAGTTCCGCACAACGAAGCTCTGCAGTCCCGTCCGTTTTGCGATCGTCGCCTGATCGCAGTGCTCTGCCAGCAGCTCTTTGACCTGCAGCAGCAGATTGAACTGGCGTGCCAGCAGAAAGAGAATCCGCATCGGCGGCTCCTTTAAAGCCAGCAGATCCTGATACAGATCGAGCGCTTTCCGCTGCTTCTTCTCCGTTACCGCGCGGATCATCTCGAAAATCCGGTTCGTAATCTGCGTTGTGCAGACTGCCTCGATATCCGCCCGCGTGATCACATCTCTTCCCATCGTATAGCTGAGCAGTTTTTCCAGCTCCTGCGAGATATTTCCCATATCCGTGCCCGTCTTTTCCAGAAAATCTTCCATATCCTGGCGCGTGATCTTTTTTTCCTCTTTTTTCATCATGCCGAGTACCCAGGTCATCAGCGTCTTTTCGTCCTGACGAGCAAATTCCACTGCTCTTCCCTGCTTCTGCACCGCCTTGTACATACGGTTCCGCTTATCGACTTCCTCCTCCACGAAGATCAGCACCAGATAATCCGGCAGGGATCCCATGTAGTCTGCCAGCGCGTCGGCTTTGTTTTTGAAAAATCCTGTATTTTCCAGCAGAATCACACGGCGGTCCGCAAAAAACGGCATCGTCTCCGCAAGGTCAATCACTTTGGGAATCTCGGTTCCTTTTCCCTCAAAGCGGGAGAAATTCATCGTGTCGTCCTCCGGCAGCAGTGCGTTTTTCAGCTTGTTTTTATACTGATGCTTCAGATAGGCTTCTTCTCCGTAGAGCAGGTAGGTCTGCTTAAAATTCTGCGTTTTGATATCTTCTAAAATGCTTTTCATTCCATCCTCTTTCTTTTGTTCCGGCAGAAGCACGTTTGCGCAGTGCCGCAGCAGCCGGAGCTTTTGACCATTCAGGAGACGGGAAATTCCACATCCGACCGGTATCCGTGAACCGCCAGGCGGTCACGCTTCAGCTGTACTGTCACGGCTCCATCCACCGGTGTTCCGTAGATATGGCTTTTGCAGGCACGAAGCCGCTCCAGCAGCTCCCGGTGCGGATGGCCGTACCGTCCCGGCCACGCGCAGGAAATCAGGCTGATCTGCGGCTGTATGCGGTTCAGAAATGCCTCGCTCGTTGAATTTCTCGAGCCGTGGTGCGCCACCTTTAAAATCTGGCACCGCTCTGCCGCCCCCAGGACCTCTTCTTCTCCGCTTCCCTCCAGATCTCCCGTCAGAAGTGCGCGGCAGGCACCGCAGGAAAGCTGTAATACAACACTTCCGGCGTTTTCCTCTCCCGTATAGTCTTCGCCCGCTCCCGGATGAAGTACCGATACGGTGAGTTCTCCTGCACGGATCTCGTCTCCCTTTTTTAGATATTCTACCATAATTCCCGCTTTTTGTGCGGCTAAAATAAAAGGATTTTCTTTTTCGCTTCCTTTCATCCACACAGGCAGGAACAGATGGCGGATGCGAAGCGCCGTTTTCTGCTCCCCGATCAGCTCCAGCAGTTCGAGGATTCCGTTCGTGTGATCTGCGTCCGGGTGCGTGACAACAACGGCATCAAGAGCGGCAATGCCGCGCTGTTTCAGATATGGGAGAATCCTTTTTTCCCCGATCGCAGACGCACTGCTGCTCCCGCCGTCATTCAGCATCACAAAACGGCCGCTCTCCACCACCAGCGAATCGCCCTGGCCGACGTCCAGCGCTGTAATGGAAAACGTTTCCCGGGGACGGTAAAAAAGCAGAACACAGGCAAAAAACATGGTAATACCAAAGAGCATCCGCTCCCGCTTTCGTGCCTGCGCACCTTTTCGTTTTGCCCCATCCGGATTCATCTCCCGTTTTCGTTTTCGCACATACAGTATCACCAGAAGACCGGTCAGAATGATTCCATATCCTGCCATCTGCCATTTTTCCGGCTGACCGCAGATCCACACATTTCCCGGAATCTGTGCGACCGCCGCTGTCATCTGCCGCAGAAGTGTGAGCAGGAACCGCGCCGGAAGCAGAACAACACTTCCCGCTTTCACGCTTGCCAGTCCCGCCAGAAGCCCCGCAGCACCCGTCAGCAGCACCGCCGTCATGACAGCTCCTGCAAACAGATTCGGCAGAAACGCAAAGAGCGGAATCTCATAAAAATACCACGCCTGCAGCGGGATCATGACAAGCTGCAGGGAAAGGTACACCATCGCAGCCTCTTTTCCTTTCGCCGCAAGCTTTTCCAGCCCCGTTTTTTCCCCGCGTCTCTTCCGTTCCGCCTTCTCCCCCGCCAGAACCGGATAAACCCCGGAAATGGCTGTTACTGCTCCAAACGAAAGCCAGAACCCGCTCTGCTCCAGATACGAGGGGTTTTCTGCCAGCATCAGAATTGCCGCAAGAGAGAGCGCACTTAAGGAATCATACGTCCTTCCCACTGCGACAGCTCCCATCCGCACCGCAAACATCACCACTGCACGCACGGTCGCCGTTCCGCTGCCGGTAAACATGCCATACAGCACCATACCGGCGGCCGCTGCCAGAGACGCGGAAGTTTTCGGCAGATGCAGCGCCATCAGCAGCCGTCGGAGTGCCATGCCGAGCAGCATCAGATGCATGCCGGAAACGGAAATCAGGTGCAGCAGACCGCTCTGCTGATACGCCAGATACGTCTCCTCCGTGAGTTCCGACCGTTCCCCGAGCAGCATCGCAGAAAGCACACCTGCCTCCTCCTCCGGCATCATTTCTTTTAAAACGGCACAGCACCGCTCCCGCTCCAGCCGGAGCGCTTCGCCGAGATTCCACCGCCCGGCATCCACAACTTCCTCCCGCTCCGAAATCACGTAAAACGCACATCCTTTTCCCTCATAATATGTTTTCTCATCAAACATCCCCGGATTGCGCGGGCTTTCCGGCTTTTTTACAGTTCCGTACACCCGCACAGCGGCTCCGACCGGCAGATCTCCCCGCTTTGCGAGCAGATAAATTTTCCCTTTGCTTCCCTCCCCGCGCAGCACATACCCGTTGTTGCTGCTCTTTTTCTCATACGTTTCAATTGTCCCTGCAATCCACACCTTCCTGCCCTGCTGCGCTTTGTTTTCGTATTTGGGGTCAGAAAAAGGCGTGCCAAGAGGCACGCCCGCAATCCGCAGCAGCACAAGCACCAGCATGAATCCAAGACACGCCAGGCACATGGGCCGTTTTCTCATGTATCTTTTTCCTCCAGATAAGACAGGTCTTCCTCGTAGAACTGATTGAGTTTCATCGTTTCACGGAAGGTTACATCGCTCTCTCCGTTGATGGAAAACTGCACCTTATCCACCTTACAGTTCGCCGTGATGGAATCCACCACCGCGTAAATCGGAATCTGCTCCGCCACACTCGAAAGCGCAGAATCCTTAAAAGATTTGTCAAAATTCACATAGGCAATCCGATCGGATGTCGTGACACTTAAGACATTCATCGTATCCGGCAGCACTGCATAATGGCCGTCTTCTTTCGGTCCCTTCATCAGCTGCTCCACCACGACCCGCTCCAGCGGAATGTTCGTACTGTACGGCACCCGCCGCGTCTCCTTCACAAGATGATCGCCTGCTTCATTTGCAAAATACAGTGTCAGCGTCGCATACTGATACTGATAAATTTCCCTTCCGGAATTTTCCAGAAAGCTGTCCGCCGTCATCGTTCCGATCTCGCGTCCTTTGGAATCCTTTAACGGATCCCCGTCGATCAGAAGCGTCACGCGCTCCACCTCCGGAACCTGCACAAAGGTACGCACCAGTCCTGCACGCACCAAAACCTCCTGCGGCCGCGCAAGCTCTCCGTATTCTCCGCTTAAGTTCAGCGTAAGGAGCCCGTTCTCCAGCGTATACGTCTTGATGGAAATCCCATTGGAAAGAAGTGCCTGGTTTCCGTCCTTGGCAGGTTTCTCCTGCAGCGCGTCAACCAGCTCCTTGATCAGTTTCTGATCCGTTCCTTCTTTTGGTTCATACGGCTCCTGCACCAGTGTTGTGCCGGTTTTGTCCAGGCAGTACAGGTGATACGCCGACTCCTTCTGGCTCTTCTGCCACTGCCCGCAGCCGCTAAGAAGCAGCACGCCGGCCAGCAGTACGCCAAGTATCCGTTTCATGTGCGCCACCTCCTACATCACGTAATTCAGAGGAATCCGCACGGAAAATGTCGTTCCCTCGTTTTCTTTGCTGTATACACGGATCGCTCCCCGGTGCATGACAATCGCGCTCCGCGCAATCGCAAGGCCAAGGCCGGTTCCGCCGATTTCCCGCGAGTGGGACTTGTCCACGCGGTAGAAACGCTCGAAGATATGCGCAATCGACTCCTCCGGGATGCCGATGCCGGAGTCTGCCACCGTCACGTAGAAATATTTGTGATCCGCATTTAAGGATACACGCACCCATCCATTCTCGTTGTTGTACTTGATGCCGTTTTCGATCAGGTTCGAGAACGCCAGCGAGAGCTTCGTCGCATCCACCTCCGCATTGACCGGGCGGAAGCTGTCGAGAATGAGCTCCACATTTTTCTGTGCGGCAATCGGATGAAGCCGCTTCAGCAGCTGCTCTAACAGCTCGTTGATATTGACCTGGGTGATATTGAGGTCTGCCACCTTTTTATCCATCTTGACCAGCGACAAAAGGTCGGTAATAATCTGGTTTTCGCGGTCGATCTCCGAGGTAATATCCTGCATGAACTCCTGATAAAGTTCCACTGGAACGCCCTCCTGCCCGTTCAGCGAATCCGCCAGAACCTTCATGGACGCAAGCGGCGTCTTTAACTCATGCGAGACGTTCGAAACAAATTCCTGGCGGGAATCGTCGAGCGTGCGGACGCGGGTCAGCATCTTGTTGAATGCGTCCGTGATCAGCTCTGTCTCGAGGTAATCCGGAACAGAAATGCTTTCGTCGAGATAGCCGTCGGTGATGTCCTCGATGGAACGGGTGACCTTCTGGAACGGCTTCATCAGAATGCCCGCGAGCAGATAGCCAAAAACCAGCACGAGAAGCGCAATGATCGAAAGAATCGTCATTCCCTTCGTCTCCAGAATTTTCATATTCGCACGGATCTCATCCGTCGAAATGCTGACGAGCATAACGCCGAGCGTCTCCTTCGTCTCGGTATTCTGAATCCGCACCGTCATTTCCAGATAGCTGTTTTTCCGGTCGTACTGGCTCGTCTCCTTGCCCTGAAAGCTCTGGATGACCTCCTGCGAGATAATCGTCTTTCCGCGGTCCATATCGTACGTATCTTTGATGACGCGGAAATCCTGGTCGATAATCAGGATTCTGCCGCCGTAGATATTTGTCAGCATACTGAGCTGTCCGTTGATGACATCCGATCCAGGATCTTCCATGTAATTCTGCTGGATGAGCTGGTTGCAGATAATATCGCACTGATTTTTTACGGTAATGCTGCGCACCGATACCGCACGGTCCTCATAGCTGTTTACGATGCTCTTCTCAAGGATCACACACGGTACAATGCCGATGATCACAAGAATCACCGTGATGCGGAAGCGCAGACTCCGCAGAAACTTCCATTTTTCTTTGTTTTTAAGCCTGGAAATAGTAACCAACTCCCCACTTTGTGTGAACGTACTTCGGTTCACTTGGATTTTTCTCAATCTTTTCGCGCAGACGGCGGATATGTACATCTACGGTGCGCACGTCGCCCGGGTACTCATAGCCCCAGACAATATTCAGCAGGTTCTCTCTGCTGTACACCTTGTTCGGATTGAAGACGAGAAGCTCGAGCACATCGAACTCCTTCGCAGTCAGATTGATCTCGCGGTCTCCGATGAAGACTCTTCTGCTCTCGCAGTCGATCCGCAGGTCTTTCACCTGTACGACTTTTGCTTTCTCTTCTTTTGGCTCCTGGCGGGCCGCACGGCGCATGATGGCCTTGATGCGTGCTTTTACTTCCAGAATGTTGAACGGCTTTGTGATGTAATCATCTGCGCCGTATTCCAGTCCCAGGATTTTGTCCATGTCCTCGCCCTTTGCGGTCAGCATGACGATCGGAACGTTGGAAAATTCACGGATCTGCTGGCAGACGGACAATCCGTCCAGCTTTGGCAGCATCAGATCCAGAAGGATCATATCGTATTCTTTTTCTTTTGCCATGGAGAGTGCTTCCTCGCCGTCGTATGCGCAGTCAACCTCCATGCCGTCCTGCTCCAGGCTGAAGCGGATTCCTTTTACGATCAGTTTTTCATCATCAACTACAAGAACTTTCTTTGCCATTTCTTCTCCTTCTTGTTCTAAACCTCGATAGAACCCCTTATCTTTTCAAACATCTTTCCCTTGATGCCCTCAATGTTCATAATCTCCTCAATCGAACCAAACGGGCCGTTTGCTTCGCGGTAGGCGATGATGGCATCCGCACGGCTCTCTCCGATGCCGGAGAGTGTCATCAGTTCTTCTTTTCCGGCCGTGTTCAGGTTGACTTTGCCGGAACCGGAAGCCTGCTCCGTGCCGCCCGTATTCTGCTGCGGCGTTTCCGTGATTTCCATGTTTTCTGCCTCCTCGCGCGTCCAGACGGTGATCTGCTCTCCGTCTTCGATTTTCCGTGCAAGATTGAGGATTTTTTCTTCAGCATCCGGCAGAAATCCGCCTGCCGCTTCCACAGCCTGCACTACGCGGCTTCCGCCCGGCAGCGTGTAGACACCGGGGGAAGCGACCGCACCGCAGATATAAACCTGCACTGTTTCTTCCGGTGCTGCCTCCTGTGCCTCACGTTTTTCCGGAATGCCTGTGGTTTCTCCGGCGCTTTTTTCGGAAACCGTCTGCTCCTCATCCACTTCCTTCTGATTCCCGAAAACGGTTTCCGCCGTGCTCCCGCCTGTGCTATCTGACAGTTTGTATTCTGTATCCCTGTGGTTGCATCCGCAGAGCAAAAAAACCAGCATCGCCGCCAGTATTTTTGCATGTTTTCTGCCTCTGTCCTGCTGTTTTTTCAATTTCATGCTGTGTACTCCCTTCCGCTTCGCATCTGACGCGCAAGGGTCCCTTGTGTACGCATAACTACGTTTCTATTGTATCGAAGAAACCATAAAAATACAAGTAGAAATCTTAATCGTTATTCCCACTGAAACACTACAATTCCCACAACTGCCACTGCCATGCCGAGCAGCTTGCGCACGGTGAAATCCGTTTTTTCCATACCGAAAAGGCCGAACAGTTCAATCAGCCACGCCGCTGCGAGCTGGGAAATGACGATCAGCATCGCCGCCTTCGCCGGGCCGAGTCCTGCCATACTCCAGATAACCGTGATCGTGATAAACGCGCCAATTGCCCCGCCGAGCAGCAGATACCACGGCTTTACGCGGAACAGATCCCCGATCGGCTCCCTCCCGGTGATGCACCATACCGCAAGACAGACGGCAAACGCACTAATCTGCACCCAGCCGGCCGCCAGCCATGTACTCGTCTGTTTCGTCACCTCTGTGTTGAAAACGCCCTGAATACTCATCAGTGCGCCGGAAAGCAGCGCTGTTAAAATTCCCGCCATTGATTCTTCCTCCTGCTGTTTTTTTATGTACTCTCGGAGTCTTTCTGCGCTTGATTTTACGAGAAGATTTTTTGTCAGCTGTGCCCAAATTTCTGAGGCGTACGCGGTGCGTACGTTGATGAAATTTGGGTGCAGCTGGCGGAAAATCGACCGTAAAAGCAAGTGCAGAAAGGCTCCGAGAGTACATTTTATACTATTCCTTTTTTCCCCGTTTTTATACAGAACTCAGGGACAGCAGGAAAACAGCCGACCGGTCTCCCGCCTAGGAAACCAGACGGCTGTCTATTTCACATTACTGTAATGCTTTCTCCAGTTTTTCAATCATCTCATCGATGTCATCTTTCGTAATCACAAGCGGCGGTACCATACGAAGAACGTCGCTTCCGGCGGAAATCACAAGAAGTCCGTTCTCAATCGCGCGGTTGATGACTTCTCCGACCGGACGGCCCGTTACGACAAGGCCCTGCATAAAGCCTTTTCCACGGCGTGCTGCGAGGCAGTCATATTTTTCCACCAGCTCGTCCAGCTTTTTCTCCAGATACGGAGCTGTCTCTGCTACATGCTCTACGACATGCTGTTTCTCATAGCATTCAAATACAGCATTGACAGCCGCGCAGGCCAGCGGGTTTCCGCCGTATGTCGTTCCGTGGTCTCCCGGAACGAGCGAATGCTCTGCCGTCTTTTTATTCAGCACGAAGGCGCCGACCGGAACGCCGCAGCCAAGTGCTTTTGCACACGTCATGACATCCGGCTGTACGCCGTAATCCTGCCATGCGAACAGTTTTCCCGTTCTTCCCATACCGCACTGGATCTCGTCGAGAATCAGCAGGATGTCGTGCTCGTCACACAGATCGCGCACGCCCTGTAAAAATTCTTTCGTTGCCGGATAGATACCGCCCTCGCCCTGTACAGTCTCCATGATGATCGCACATGTCTTGTCGGTAATCTGTGCCTTTACGCTCTCCAAATCATTAAAATCCGCAAATTTAATGCCGCCGATCAGCGGTTTGAACGGATCCTGATAATGCGTATTTCCTGTTACAGAAAGCGCTCCAAGGCTTCTTCCATGGAAGGAATGGTTCATCGCGATGATCTCGTGATCGTTGCTGCCATCTTTTAAGTAAGCGTATTTTCTCGCTACTTTGATGGCTCCCTCGATCGACTCCGTACCGCTGTTCGTAAAGAATACTTTATCCATGCCGGATGCCTTCGCCAGCTTTTCCGCCGCGGAGCCCATCGGAACATTGTAGAACAGGTTGGAAACATGGATGACTTTGTCCACCTGGTCTTTCACTGCTTTTTTGTAATCGTCATTGCTGTAGCCAAGCGCATATACCGCGATACCTGCCGCAAAGTCCAGATATGCTTTTCCGTCGGTGTCATACAGATGAACGCCCTCGCCGTGGTCGATCACAAGCGGGAACCGGTTATAGGTGTGGAGCACGTACTGCTCGGTCTGTTCCATATACTCATTCGTTTTCATGATTGAATTTCTCCTTGTTTTCCCCTAAAATAGCCGTACCAATTCCTTTGTTCGTAAAGATCTCAAGCAGCAGGCAGTGCGGGATTCTTCCGTCCATGATGTGGACTCTCGATACGCCGTTCTCGATCGCATCGATGCAGCCCTGCAGTTTTGGAATCATGCCGCCGCCGACATTTCCGTTTGTGATGAGATCTCTTGCTTCCTGTACGTGGAGCTCGGAAATCAGGCTCTCCGGATCCTTCGGATCTTTGTAGACACCCTCGATATCGGTCAGGAATGCCAGTTTTTCTGCATTTAACGCCTCAGCAATGGCGCATGCCGCGTCGTCTGCGTTGATATTGTAAGTATTGAAATCATCATCCATGCCTACCGGGCAGACAACCGGAAGGAAGTCGTTCTCCAGAAGATCGTACAGCACCTTCGGGTTTACGTTCTTGATATTTCCAACGAAGCCGATATCCTCGCCCTTGGACAGCTTCTTCTCTACATTTAAGAGTCCGCCGTCTTTTCCGCTGATGCCGACAGCATTAACTCCGAGTGACTGAATCATGGTGACAAGCTCTTTGTTGACCTTATTCAGCACCATCTCTGCCACTTCCATCGTATCGGCATCCGTTACACGAAGGCCGTTGACGAATTTCGGTTCCATGCCGACTTTTCCGACCCAGCGGCTGATTTCCTTTCCGCCGCCGTGTACGATGATCGGTTTGAAGCCGACCAGTTTCAGAAGAACCACGTCCTGGATGACGTTTCTCTTTAACTCTTCATCCACCATTGCGCTTCCGCCGTATTTGATGACAATGATTTTGCGATTGAACCGCTGAATATAAGGAAGTGCCTCGATCAGCACATTTGCTTTGTCCAGATACATCTGATTTACCATGATTTTTTCCTCGCTCTCCTCTTTTGATTCCTGGTTCTGCTGTACCGAAAATACGATTTCCCGGCACGTTTTCGTTGTATTCCCTCAGAATTTCATCCGAATGTTTTTTAAGAACGGTAATCCGCATTAATTTTTACATAGTCATAGGTCAGGTCACAGCCCCATGCCGTTGCTGTCACCTCTCCCATGTGGATGTCGGCGGTCGCAGTTACTTTCGGCTCGGAGAGGATCTTCGTTGCCTCCTCCTCGCTGTAGTCAACGGCAACACCTTTCGTGATAATCTGCAGTTTTCCGGCTGCGCTCTCAAAGTAGAGATCTACATTTTCCGGATCGAATTTTGCTCCGGAGTAACCCATCGCGCAGAGGATTCTTCCCCAGTTGGCGTCATGGCCGAAGATTGCCGCTTTCGTCAGACTCGATGTGATGACGGATTTTGCCAGTGTCACGGCCTGCTCTTTGCTCTCGGCTCCCTGAATCGTCACTTCGAACAGTGCGGTTGCGCCCTCGCCGTCGCCTGCGATGTGCATCGCCTGTGTTTTATTGACTTCAAAGAGTGCTTCTTTGAAAATCTTGTAATCCTCGTTTTCTTCCGTAATTTCCGGGTTTCCGGCAAGACCGTTTGCCAGAAGGAGAACGGTATCGTTTGTGGAAGTATCACCGTCTACGGAAACCATGTTGTAGGTGTCCGGTACGACTTCGCTCAGTGCTTTCTGCAGCATCTCTTTCGAAATATTGGCATCGGTTGCCACAAAGCTCAGCATGGTGCACATATTCGGATGGATCATGCCGGAGCCCTTGCACATACTGCCGATCGTTACGGTTTTTCCGCCGATTTCGATCTGAACAGCAACTTCCTTCGGCTCGGTGTCGGTTGTCATGATCGCCTGTGCTGCTGTAGCTGCGGCTTCTCTTGTAGCTGCAAGCTGCGGTTTCAGCATTTCCACGCCGGCTGCGATCTTATCGATCGGGATCTGTTTTCCGATAACACCGGTCGATGCAACGAGAACGGAGTCCTCTGGAATGGAAAGTGCAGCCGATGCTGCCTCTGCGGTTTTTCTGCAGTAACCATAGCCCTCCTCGCCGGTGCATGCATTGGCGATTCCGCTGTTGCAGACGATTGCCTGTGCGGTTGGATGGTTGTATACAATCTCCTGGTCCCATTTGACCGGAGCTGCTTTTACGATGTTTGTAGTAAAGGTTCCTGCTGCTACGCACGGTACCTCGCTGTAGACAAGTGCCATATCCTTTACGCCCTGTTTTTTAATTCCTGCTGCGCCGCCTGCTGCCTGAAAACCTTTTGCAGCAGTGATGCCTCCTTCAATCTTTTTCATTCTTTTATCCTCACTTTTCGTAAATTCCGTCTGTTGTCTGCTTCTGTCTTTTTTACGGGAACATCGGCGGCATGCACAGGCCTTCGTTTTCCGGCAGGCCGAACATCAGGTTCATATTCTGTACCGCCTGTCCTGCTGCGCCTTTGACCAGGTTGTCCATCGCACCCATCATGATGATTCGTTTCGTTCTCGGATCGATCTTGAAGTTGACATCCACATAGTTGCTTCCCTCGACCCATTTCGTCTGCGGGCAGACATCCTTATCGAGAACACGTACAAACTGCTCGTTGGCATAATACTTATCATAAACGGCTTTAACCTCTTCGTAAGTCACATCTTTTTTCAGGGATGCATATGCCGTTACGAGAATGCCGCGGTTCATCGGAACAAGATGCGGGGTGAAGTTCAGGGTGATCGGGTAGCCAGCTGCATAGGAAAGCTGCTCCTCGATCTCCGGTGTGTGGCGGTGGCCGGCAACGCCGTATGCCTTGATGTTTTCATTGACCTCACAGTAGAGGTTGTCCACTTTCGCTCCTCTTCCTGCTCCGGAAGTTCCGGATTTTGCATCGATGATGATGGTGTTGCCATCAATGAGATCTTCCTTTAATAAAGGATAAATCGAAAGAGTTGAGCAGGTCGGATAACATCCCGGGTTTGCCACGATGCGCGCCTGTTTTACTTTCTCACGGTTGATCTCGCACAGTCCGTAAACCGCCTCGTCGATATACTGCGGGGATTTATGCTCGATCTTGTACCACTCTTCATACGTTTTTACATCTTTAATACGGAAATCGGCGCTCAGGTCGATGACCTTTACTTTCGAAAGAATTTCATCATTTACCAGGGAAGCACAGAGTCCCTGCGGAGTTGCTGTAAAAATGACGTCTACTTCCTTTGCAAGCTGCTCCATGTTGTCGTCCTTGCAGACATCGTCTACTAACTGAAACATATTCTGGTAAACCGACGCATATTTCTTATCGATATAGCTTCTGGAACCATACCATTTAATCTCCACATCTTTGTGTCCCAGGAGAATACGCACCAGCTCGCCTCCTGCATATCCTGTAGAACCGATAATTCCTGCTCTGATCATACCTTTTTCTCCTTTTTTCTTTCGCCCGTTTTCTTGTCTTGCCGGACATTTTTTCTTTTCTCTTTATGATAGCTCAATTATTTTCTTTTTTCAATGAAAAATCTTTGTTTTCTGCTGTCATATACCGTCGATTGCATAAGTATACACCTCAAATGTATATTATGCAAGTTTTTTTTGAATTTCTGAAAAAAAGCTTGCATAATCCTGTCGTATGATGTATATTTTAGTCATTGACGATGCACCGCGCATATAGGTGCACGAGAAATCCAAGGAGGATCTTACATTATGAAAGAAAAAGTTGTACTTGCCTATTCCGGCGGACTTGATACTACTGCCATTATTCCGTGGCTGAAAGAGACCTTTGACTACGAAGTAATCTGTTGCTGCATCGACTGCGGCCAGGGAAACGAGCTGGTTGGCCTCGATGAGAGAGCAAAACTTTCCGGCGCTTCCAAATTATATATCGAAAACGTTATCGACGAGTTCAGTGAAGACTTCATCATGCCGTGCGTAAAAGCAGGCGCTGTTTATGAGAACAAATACCTGCTCGGTACTTCCATGGCACGTCCGGTTATCGCAAAGAAACTCGTTGAGATCGCAAGAAAAGAAGGTGCTGTTGCCATCTGCCACGGCGCTACCGGTAAAGGAAATGACCAGATCCGTTTCGAGCTCGGCATCAAAGCCCTTGCTCCGGATATCAAAGTAATCGCTCCTTGGAGAATGACCGATGTATGGACCATGCAGTCCCGTGAAGACGAGCTGGCTTACTGTAAAGCACACGGCATCGACCTTCCGTTTGATGCAAACCACAGCTACAGCCGTGACCGTAACCTGTGGCACATCAGCCATGAGGGACTTGAGC